>SDBT01001489.1_pt1 | contig 41399 bp, 83 predicted proteins | sample 2277101 | NCBI WGS metagenome assembly SDBT01 (sample SAMN10404973, study PRJNA504765) | marine sediment metagenome | isolation source: marine sediment core GS10_PC15, 103 cmbsf | place: Arctic Ocean: Southern Knipovich Ridge | collected 2010 | reverse complement strand
GCTCAAGTACGTCATGCTCAAGTGCGTCTTCCAGCTGTATCTCATCGCTATCAGTATGCTCCGGTCTGATCGGTCTGATCGGACAGTCAGATTCGCCAGCAGATTCACCAGCATGGATCAAGCCGCAGATCTTACAAGTTCCATTGAGATGCTTCATGACAATATTGTAGGACTTGCAGCCGACACCATTCACCCAAAAAGAGGCAGCGAAGAAGACTTCACTACGATTGTTGCCATCAGCCCGTATCTCAAAGTCACAACCCCTAGCAACCAACTCGCGAAGAGCGTTCCAAAAGATCTTCTCATCGGATACCTTGATGTAGTACAGGTTGTCACAGGATTTACATGCCATTATCGACCACTCCATTGTATTAGCACAAGACCGATACACGCAAAACTAATAGCACCAAGGTAATACTTCCACCATCTCATAAGCATTTCCCATGCATTCGGCATCTCTGCTACGCCTGGTATGATTATCAATATGAGCGCAGTGACCAAGAACATAACAGCAGCGATAACCTTCGCGTCTCCGCTTTTTATAGGTCCCATTGTTAATGACTCCTAGCCATAGATAATATCCCCAAACAAGCAGCATTGCAAAAACACATCGCCAGTCTCAGCATCATCGTTTTCTGAAAGGAAGTCTCCCCAATGTCTCGGGTACTTCTCTGACATAATCTGCGCGCCCTTGGCAACAGAATCCAAATTGAGTCGAAATTCCCTACCAGCATTTACATCGCCAACGCATTCTTCTTTGACGATAATCACTGCGGTACAACCTTTGGTCAGAGGAATGGTAATATGCCCGTGAGCGAACTCTCCGATGTCGAGGCTTGCGGCCATTTCATACCGGCGAAGGTAGTACCAATAGTTGCTCCCGCCTTCGAGAGCGGAAATCAAAAGATCTGCAATGCGTGATCGAGAGATAGTAGATGTCACTGTGACTACAGCAACATCGTCCTCAAGCCACTTGTCCCATCGAATGTCATTGATAACATCTGTACTTTTATCCATGACTGTCTCCTATGCTTCCTATGCTTACTCTACCACATTGCACAAGAGTTGTCAAGGGAAATGTCTTATCGGCTATCTGCGGTGGAAGCAAACTGCGGCGGTTCCAATGATCCGTTCTTTGACCATTCTTGCAAGATGGCTTCAAGCAGTTGTGCTGGAGTGATCATGAATTGCCATGCACGAACCTTTAGTTTTGCGGACAGATCTTCATCAATCACAAAACATTTCCGCTGCTTGGTGGGATTTGGTTTCTTCGTCTTTGCCTGTTTCATGTCCTCAACTCCTCATAGTGGCCTTTGAAGGCTCTGACGACAACAGAAACGTCCTCACGGACAGAATGTGACAGTTGTTGAGAGTCCATAATATCGAATACAAACTCAGCTACTGTCATGTGATCCGCAGTGCCGCTGTCTACAAGATCTTGGTAATGATCCCATGCCTTCTTCAGCTCGCCTTCTGACAGCTTTGTTTGCACTCCTAGTTTTGCCAGTTCGTCTATCATGCTTTCTCCTCTTCGTCCTCATACTTAGAGACATCCACAGGTACGCCGCCGGGCTCAAAGCCAAACAAGATGCAATCACAATCCATGCAAGTTATCAGGTATGTCTCTAAGTTCTCACCGGCAGCATCAATGATGACGCTGTGGCCTTGATGCTCTGCAAGTAGTTTGTGACAACTAAGATTCACTGTCCGCAAATTATCACGTTCTGCGCGCAGTTTTGGTACGCTCAACTCTTCCATGATGAATATGGACAGTTCTTTAAGTCGAGCCTTTTGCTTCTTACTCCGTTTCCCTTCTGGTATTTGAACCAAATCCTTCCATTCGGTTTCTTCAGGAATATCGTCTTCGCCCTCACCTTGATAGAAAGCGACGAGTTTTCGCGCATCCTCTAATTCTGCGATTTGCTTGTCGATTTTCTCTCGATTGGTCATTTATTGAACCATACCCATGTGATTACCAAGATTGCATCCCCATTGCTGAGTTGCATGAGAGCAAACCGCCTACGTCCCATGCCGTCACTTGGCAGAGTTGATGTAGTGAAACCATGACCCATTTCTGCGGTCATGATTTTGTTCTCCATGCATTCGCGCAGGCTGAAATCAGTTCCGCACTTCTCACCGATCTCTAGTAACCGATGACGAGGAACTGGATTTGCGGTGGCTGCATACAGGTACTCATGTGAGCCAGAGAGGATGATGCCTACTGGCATAATCCAGTAGTAGTAATTATCACCCCAAGGACAACTGTATATCACTTCTTGCTCTGCCGTCGATGCTTCGTAACCGATGCCCAAGCGAAGTAGATCAGCCCAGTAGTTTGGCTCCAGATACAAGATCTTTCGACCTAGTAGTTCTTCTGATTCAAGTGGAATGTCTGCCAACCACTCATGGCCGTATTCGATACTCCCGAAGTTATCTCCATGACCTTCGGGCAGTATGGCTCGTTCTGATGGCTTAACGATGGTGATCATGTCATTTCCTCTACTCTGACATCGCCCAAGTTGTACTCGCATTCCCTTGGTGAAGCCTTTACTTCTTCTATCAGCAGTACCGGGTTGCCCATTTCATCAACGATTTTCATGGGATGTGAACCTTTTAGGAAAAACTCACCATGTTCGATCATTTCTTTGATGAGATCAGCATCAATGTTTTCATGTCCTACTAAGGTACAGTTGAGAAAAACTTCCTGAGTACGCTGAGTGGTGATTTGGAATCTTATCATGAATTTTATCTTCCTCCTGTAGCATCGAGATACAGGAAAAGTAGATTTCTCAAATCAAAAAGTGTTGGATCTTTCGTGGTGGAATGTTCCGCAGCGGAATAGAGATGCCCAAAGTGCTGGCCGCTCCTTTTTTCGGCTTCAAGGATCAGTTTCTGAACTAAGCTTAAAATATGAGGCTCAGGCATTTGTAGACACCTCAACCTGAAAGATTTTGCACATGTTTTCGAACATCTCTTTGTCCGCGAAAAACATGAAGCCGTTATCAAGCTCTAACCATCCAACCGGATCGTAAGCATTTTCTGGAAAGAGACCTCGATCAAGCCTGCACGCCTCTTTAAGACCAAGACTAATTTCGTTGGTAGCGCACATTTTAACAGTTGTCGTGACATGATCGAGCATTTCCTTCGGGCATATCACGTAAACTGTCTTTGTTTCAAATGGACGTTCCTTGTCTGTCCTTCTGCCGCATTTGTCTTTCTTGTACCAATACTCAGAAAGTCGTGCTTTCACGGAAATCTCAGTAGCAATCAGAGTTTTGGATTTGATAATGGTTTGTAATGCTTCTGGCACCGCACCAAACTCGAACTCGGCAGAGCCCATGTAGTCGAAGCGCAACACATCTCTCAATATGTCCATAGCTTCTTTGGACAGGCCACCGCCGCCACCGCCAAAAGCAAACGGGTTGTCTATGACCAGTTTGGCCAAGACGGAGTCCTTGTTCTTGCCCTCGATTACCAATGGCTTCTGTAGCCGTTGAATCAAATATGTCTGCTCGAATGTCGTCTCCATACTGCTCTCCTATCTGCCTATACTATACATTATTTTGTTCATGTTGTCAAGCAGATTATTAGACACCTGGACCATCTTCTGTCATCAAGCCGGTAAACCGGGTAATCGGGGTAATCTCAGGTTGTTCTACAGTTTTATGTTCCTTAACGAAGGCTATTTGATTGCCGGTCGCTTCAAGAAACTGTGTTATTTCGTCATCCGTAATCACTTCACTTTCATCTAAGACGAATGATTCGCTATGTGGAAGCGGGTTGTACTGCTCAAAATTGTATAACAGAGTTAGCACATCCTTACGTGGATTGCCTATAGGAAAATTTCTTTTCTGCAATCGACTGATTATTGAAACTACGGTTGGGTTTGCAATTACAACAAGCTTATTAGGTTTTCCAATAGATCTGTCGAAAGCAGCATAACACATCCTACTGGCACGGTTGACCATCCCACTAAGAGGACGTATTCGACATCTATCATTGGCACACTTGTCAAAATCTTGAGCGCGACCAATAATTTTGAGACGATGGATATGGTCACGTTCTATTAACCAGACAGGGAGTATTTTGCTCCATTTTACTTCGCTCATCGTGGACCTGTATCTCCACGATAGCCCCTTTGAGGAATAATGAACTCGCTCAAAGTAGTCAGGTTAAGAACTTTAGCAACATGGCGCTTTGTTCGGTAGCAGATCTGATCCCAATACTCAGAGATATGATAGATTTCTCTTATCGAAGGCGCATCCATCGAAGGCGCATCCGCTGCGAGAAACGGGGACGGATGTATTACCAACAGGCTCGAAAAATCACGCCACATGACTATCGGGCCGAAAAAAATATCGCCGCCCAACCGACCTTCTACCACGAACTCCAGTGTCTTACGGGATCCTAATTTCCCAAACTTAATAGAGAAATTATTAAGTTTCGTAAAGCCATTGAGGTATTTTATTAGAACCTTAAATCGCTCTTCAAAATCAACAGTGATCTGATCTTGAGTTATCGTGGACGTATAGGGATACATGCCTTACTTGGTTGCTTTCCACTCAGATCTCACGTGATCGGAGTTAAGTCCGAAGCTGGGATCAAGGGTCATGCCTGCTGCGAGGCGCTCTCTATTGTCAGAAATCTTGCGGTCCAGAGCTGCGATCTCTTCTTTATTTTGTAGATCTTCAACAACCTTGTCAGTAGCAGCCTCTTCTGCTTGAGATTTCAGATATGCAGGAGTTACAAAAGTTACTTTGGCACAATATTTCTCTTTTCTCGAAACAAAGTATTCACCTATGAGACAGAAGAATCCCATAACATGAACGCCATTGCCCTTGATCTTGATATATCTGCCAGAGATCTTATCTACCCATTTTTTCCACTTATCTGACAGCCAATTGCCAGGTCTATCAGTAAGGCAACTTTCGCACTGCTTGAAAGTATGAGATGACATGTAACTGCAATATGTACATTTCCATTTACGGGCCTGCTCTCTTTCCATCTTACGATGGACTAGTCTATCCAATCGAGCCCCACGAGCATCGTAATAGTTTTTCCATTTGCTGGTAAACCATGCGCTGATTCTCTCTCCTCGCTTAGATTTCGTGATCTTAAAAAAGAGGTATCCAATGCCCATGGCGACAGTAAGAGCAGCAGATAGAACAGCTAGACCAATGCCACCCCATTTGAGTATTCCGAGCCACATTGCTCCATTGGTAAAGAACCAAGCAAGGCCATACCCGGTCCAACTAATACCAGCGCCAATAGATTCGCCCAAGAACCACATGACGCTCCATCCAACCGTCATGATCGTATTGCCAATATACGGTAGCGCCACATTTAAGTTCCATAGTATCAATCCCAAAGCAAACAATATCGCTACTCCGGCGACAATGGCTATTCCGTAGTTGATGCCCATGACGGCCCCATAAAGAAGAGGCGCTTCCTTGAACTTACGTGGAGTTTGCTCGACAAACTTACCCCAACGGGTATTTTCCAGCCAACCGATGGCTCTGTCGAATCTCTTCCCTTGGATTGCAAAAACCATTGCGGACATTCTGCCACAAAGCCATCCCAAGATCATAATTGGGAACAGTAAGGCGCAAGCCACGCATCCCCAAATGAGGGTTTGTACATATGGGCAGACAGTTGAGTATGCTTCATTAGGTGGACAACCACCATAGAGGCTTCTTATCCATGTGAGGAAATGGTAATGCCACGCATCCGTACTGATTACCCGATTGCGAAAGAAGTTCACGATTACTAATCCTCTTCTGTGGATTGATCTTTTGTTTCTGGTGCCTGATGCAATTCAGATTCTAATTCAACAACTTCAGCTTTCCATGCATCTCGATCTGTGGTGAGCCTCTCGACTTTGTTGGTGAGGGTTTCTATTTCTGCACGGTATTTCACCCCATCGCTTTTTTCGACATAGTTAAATGCCACGAAAGAAAAGGTCAGTAATGCAACGGCGAAAATCAGTTTTTTCATAGTTCCTTCCTTGTCTCAAGATTTTGCAATCTATGTTGTCCGAATTTCTTTTTCAGGTCATTGAATCGTTTGCGACCAGCGGCAGATTCCGAATAATGTTTGCATCCTCCTCCAATGCACCAGTCGTCATTAAGCTCCAGTTTCAGGTACGCATCTTGTAAAGCCCTACGGGCTTCATATCCACCAAAAATGGTGGAGTTCAACATTCACTGCGGGCGTAAACAATGCGTACATCGCAGTATGTTTTCAAACGGCAATTTGCCTACATGCAACCCTGCCATTAGAAGCTGTCCCAACTACAACTCTGCTCTAGATTCTTCTTACGACGTAGACGGATCTCTTCTCGTATCTCTGCTACTATTTCCTCGGTTCTTTCAATCTCTATCTGAAATTCACTCTTTCTGATCGTAATCGTTCTTCTGTCTGGAATGACAAACCCACCCATATCTGATTGTCGAACAAAATGCTTGGGCCAGATTAAGTCACTGATCAACTTGCACATGATATGGGCATAGAAGAATGTCAAAACGCCTAGAGCTGCTCCTGATACATCGCCAAATAGATAGCCAATCACGGCTGATAATCCCAACAGTACACCACAAGCGAATTTTTCTTCATGTATCATCAGTCAAGCATCTCTCTAATACCAACCAAAGACTGCTCCAACTCTGTCAAATCCCATGCAGAGATGATCGCAAAAAACGGCCCGTCAATCCTCTTCAACAAGAATGGATCGATAGGCGGGCTATCCCACTTGGCTTCCCACAGAATATGGTATCCTGTCAAATTTCCGCTTGCAGGACGCTTGTTAGGTGGAACTTGAGGAACGAGTGCGCTGATGTCTGCTGGTATGTGCTGGAATATACCGGCTGGCAATTGAATGCGTTTCGTTTTGTCAGATGTATGTGCATCGCCTGAACAGAAAGTAGGTCGCCATCCCCACCCTTTCTCAGCACGAGTTTTGCGATAAAAAACCCGTCCTTCAGTATCGGCCCGAGCGATAGCAAGTTTAGGACGCCACTCGTAATCCGTTCCTGTCTCTCTCATTACATCAAACAAATTGATAACTCGCTTGCCTTGAGCGAGTTTTTGATATGTCCGCATGAGCATCGTATCTTCCCTGGCTTGACGCTCTTTGCCAATCCTCCGTTTACGCTGATGCGACTTGACTGCTTCTTTGTATTCAAGGTACATCCGTCGAGCAACATTCGGCTGCATTGTCAAAGTTGTTACATCCATTGGATTCTCCTAAAGCAGAAGAACGGAATACATCTCTGAACATAACCTAAATTGGAGAGTATGTCAATAAAAAAGCCGCCGCTTAGGTCTGGCGAGAAGCGACGGCTTGAAGGCTCCACCGGGGGGAGTGGAGCGCTTAGGGGCTGTTTGCCATACTCTAGCATAATCGCTCACAATGTCAACTACAGTCGATACTTCGATCTGCGAAACGCCGATCTGCGATCATAGACCTTAGATTCGATTACAGCGCCGCCTGCGCCTACTGAGACGATATTAAGCAGGGCAATGACCAAGTAAGTCCATGCCGGTACGCTGACATGGATGTAATCGAAGTCGGCAAATTCCTTCCTCTTCCAGTTCGAGGCCAGACGTGGCTTGAGTATGTCTGCCATGTTCTTGGCGCTGAACTTGTCCATCTCAATTACGTCTTGGCGGATCAAACTGTGAATGGTGGTATCATCCATCCAAGAAACCACGTCGCACCATTGCGGTTTCTTGTCTCCATCAAGACCGATGAACGTGATTAGCTCGTTCTTGTTAGGGCCTTCCCAGGCATTAGTGACTGTTTCAACAATGCTGCGATCAGGGTATTGAGCCACGTTGAACAAGAATATCATGTTGTGGAGTTGATACCTGTTGCCCCAAATGGCATTCATTCGACGCATGAAAAGATCATCAGCGGCGCTTACTGTCACTCCGTAGGTCATCAAGGGTCTGGTATCTGGTACATCAGCCGGGCGCGGAAACTTCTCTTTGGTTTCTTCATCAACTTCCGCAAATTCCCACACTGTATCTGATGCTCGAACCTTATTCTCGTAGATCATAATGAACGCAAGCGGAAACATCTTGTCGAAGGTACGATCCCAATATGCCTCTAGCTTATCGCCACGACCGCCGAAGAATGCTTTGTCTATTCTGATAATGTTGACATGCGTTTCACCACCCCAGACTCGCGCCCAATGGTGGTATTCTGGCTTCTCGATCTCATGCTCAACATCATACTCATCGACACCCCTCCAGTACTCAGGATGGTTAATGTAGTATGTCGTACAGGATCTACTCCCATCATCATCAGTCGTACAAGTTTCAGATTCTTCGGTCCATTTTTCGTAAAGGATGACCTTTTGGCTGGGCGAGTTCCAAATCTCTTTGAAGTTGACCATACTGCCATAAGCAATATGATGTGTTACGAAAGAGACAGCCATGCATATGGGAACTACAAGGATGAAGGCTTGGCTCTGCTTGCCATTCCACCGCCATTGTAATTTGCGGAAGAAAAAGACATAGCCAAGGATCGGAAAGATTAGTCCCAGTACGCCAGCAATAATCATACGTTAATTCATCCTTTCAGGGAGTATCAATGATCCTAATTCCTGGAGATAATGAAAGTCCATCGTCATCATCTTCATCTTCATCGCCGGGGCCTGGAACCATACCATCGCCTGCTTCAGCTAAGAACGCTGTCGCTATGAGCGCGGCAGCAGTATCAGTTGTTTTGGAGGCGATTGCCCCTCCTCCAGTGAAAGAATGCCATACGTGGTTATGCTGGCTCTGGTAACAACGAGTTAGAAGTTCAACAAGAGATTCCCCAAGTTGTAGAGAGCGCTCTTTATCTTCCTCTGTGATCTCGCCTTGCATTTCCAACTTTGTTGGATCATCTACAACCTTTGCGAGAGCACGAGTGAGAAGATTAATGTCCTCAAATGAGGCATCCAGAACGAAGTTGTTCATCTCATGTTCGCCACGATCTACTCTGCGGCAAATATGGGCGCTATGTTCCCCATGACGCAATTCAAGAAATTTGTCGTACTTCTCAGCCATCTTCCGCCACCCTTCCGTCTTACAGTAGAACAAATGCTTTGAAGAAACAATATGCCACGAACACAACAGAGTAACCAATGACTATCGCAATCTTCCTTTTCTTGACAGATACATAGCCAGACAATCCTAGAAGCAATCTGCCAGCCAGAAGATCCATTAGTCGCCACCAATCAGGACATCATCATCGATGCCGGTTTCCACCTTGCTCTTTGTCCCGGAAGAACTGATTACCACCGAAACCAATGCCTCTCGACCACCCACAACCCATTTGCTGGGAGCTTGCTTGAGCAAGTTGGAATGCTCTCGTTCGATATCGAGGATGACCTGTTGCGAGCGCGTAAATTCATCCCGCTTACCACTGATCGTGGCCATGACTTCTTTATGAATCGTGGTATCGAGATTGGGATTCTGTTCCGTGACGAATTTCAGCATGCCGCCACCTTCTCTACCTCGCACTGTGGCAGCAATCAAATCCTTCATTTGGACAGCGTACTCTTTGGAGAGACCGTATTTCTCCATGATCTGTTTGGTCATGTTGTCAAGGACAGCCTCTCGGTTGTCCACGGCTGCTACATGACGGCTCGTCAGAGCAACTTCAGTATTTTGCACGCCGAAGTACCAGATCACAGCGCCAATAATAGTAATGACGCCAACCAGGCCCAACAGGGCACCCGCAATCATCAACCGCTTGAATGTATTGCCCATTTCGCCTTGCCTCCTAATGAATGACATTGTTTTCTCCTAGATTCTGCCAGCGACCATTGACATCATCAACGCAATTATTGATATGACAACTAGCACCTCAACTGGCCTGCCCTCGCCCTGGAACCCGGCAGCAATTCCTAAGATGAACAGCAACGACAGTGATATGCCACCCCACCAAGCAACAACAACATTGTTGGGAAAGATAGCAATGCCAGGTGGAACTGTAACAGAGACGTTATCCAACAACGTCTCTCGCAGTTTCATCAGCATATTACTGCGTTCCAATGGTGACGCATCTTCAGGCATGCTGTCCAATTCCGTCCTTGAATCGTTCAGGTTGTTGTACCAAAATTTAACATCATCTTCAGGCCCGGTATAGACGACAGACGTAAACCCACTGGTCATATCGTTTGCCTCTAGGTATTCGAGCGCCATGCCCAAACGTTCTTGAGCCAGAGCAATCGTATTGGCATCTGCTGCTAGTTTTAGATGCCCCTTACAATCAATGCCAAAAGTTACACCGCTATAAACTCGGTAGCCTCCCCAGCAGAGCGTACTCACCATTGGTACGATCAGAAGCAACCAAATTACTCCAGCGCCGGAACTACTTTTGCCATGTCCCTTCCATCTTGTCATCACAGGCGGTTTGCTCATATTTATACTCTAACACATGTAGACTGAGTTGTCAAGACCTCAGTGGGCCACCCAACAACGAAAATCCCTCAAAAATACCGCTTATAAAACCGCAAGCAGATAATAACTTAGAATCCACAACCCCGTCAAATTGCTCTACAACAAAGTCATTCAATTCTTCAAGTGGGATCTTGTGAACGATAATGCTCTCTTCTCCCGGAACGCCACCACCATCAGTTTTCTTGACTAACTCGGTGGCATAGAAGTAGGTAACTGTTTCGTTGGTCAGACCAGGGCTGGAACAAACTCTGCATAGCTGAATTAGCGCATTGGCCTCGTAGCCAGTTTCCTCCAATAGCTCACGCCTTGCTGCGGCTGCTTCTGCCTGACGAATGTTGGCTGCATCACCAATGCCTTCGAACCGCTCGTGGTCATCGCCCACCGCCTGCCGGAAGCTCGATAACATGCCTGTTGATTGGTGGACGATATTGCTCTACTAACAAGATCTCACGAGCAGCAGTGACAGCAATTACGACGACTACGCCTATATCAGATACCCTCTCGCAATGCTCCCAACCATTGACATTGACTAGTTGAAGAAACTTGCCTTGACCGATGATTTTTTTGGTCATTGATTATTAGCCTTTCACAAACCTAGAAATGCTTACCCAACCGCCGCTGCTCAATCTTCTGGAGTTTGGGCAACAGTCCCGCTTGTCGCAACTCTTTCGGCCTTTGCTTTTGTCTTGGTCTTGGCCTTGGTCTTGGTTGCTGTCTCTTCTGTGACTTGTCCTTGTGGCGGTTCGAACGCAAACTCTTGCATAATTGCCAACTCATCATCAGACTCACTTAGTTCCACATTGGCAATGTCTGCAACGGCCACGCTGGCCTCCAGACTTTCCAGTAGCTGTTCGGCTGATACGGCATTGTCCGTCAACTGTTCTTCATCTGGCAATTCTGCTATGATGCCTTGGCGGATCAAAGAGAGGTTGTGGATGTCCGTAGAAAGGACATCGATTTGCTTGTTGAGCATTTTGGCAGTGGTATTGAACCGCAGGATGTCTTTGCGAGTTTGCGCCACTTGGGCAGCAATGCGCCGCTTGACCACCTCTTGATTAGACGACTTCCCTTCCTTCATCAACTCGGCTTCTTTTTGTTCTAGCCTTACAACATCGCCATAAATGGCGTCTCTCTTTTGGCAGAGTATGGCGCGGCGCTCGCCAAGATCATTAACCTGTTCCTTCTCCTTGGTAAACCAGCTCATAGGCCATCCCGCCTTCTCTTCTGCCACGCCTCTGAATATTACAAACTCACCATGCTTCTCTGCTATATGCATTTCATCATGGTTCTTGGCAAACTGCTTGAAACCTGCTCTAATGTCATCCTCATCTATTTCAAGATCCTTAGCAGCAGTCTTAGATGAGATTCCATGAGCCATGACATCCTTCTCAGCCAAGTACTCCATGACATCAGCAAGCGCACCAGGCTTGATTGCTTCGACTTTCTTCTTTGCCTTTTTGCGCTTAGCAGGCTTCGTCGGTATGAACAGTTTTATAACTCGTGAGTCGATATCTCCATAGGATTCAGCTGACCACTTTCCGCCGTTTTTCTCAACCAGTATGAGAACCGTATTGCTGTCATCCCGATATGGATCTTTGATCGAACTGGAGAAACCATCTGAGCAAAACAAGGCAACAATCGTAGGAGTCGTGGAGGAACTTGGGTTGTCTTCATGTCCCGGCGACAAGCCAATAGACTCCAAAAACTTGCAAAGTTCCTTTTGTCTCACTCGTTGTCCAGTATGCCGTTCAGGCCCAATCACACCGGCACTGACTACTCCTACTTTCTTGGTTGGTCCGAAAATCCATCCCTTCTCATGACTGACAGCATGGAGCGTATTGAGGGATTCATCAAACTCCCACTTGTTTCCACGTAGAAGCCTGCCTCGCGCTTTCTTAATATTGCGTAGCGCTGTCTCTAGGAAGGTTATGGAATTGTCACTCATTGCGATATACCCTTACAGACCATCAAGGTTTCTCTTCGTGCCCACTGGTATAAACCGTGATCCGAGAAGTTTGCCAAAGATGCCCCTAAAGACCATCCCTATGACGGCAAATTTCATAATGCTGAGAGCCTGATAAAGCACCTCAAGCGGCAACATGGCCGTGATTGCCACAAAATGTCCAATGGACAATCTGTGGTTGTCTTGCAGCTCTTCTTTGAGGAACTGGCTGATTGGTGAGGTAAACTTTTCCTGCTCGCAACAAATGACTACCCATCCCACAAGGGCGACTATCAATGCTACGCCATAACCCCACAGGCCGATACAAGCGGCCCAAGTTCCTAGACCAGCATCAACAGATGGAGTCAGCCAATTCTCCCACAGACCTGAGAAGAAGGCCGAAGCTGCCTCGGGGTTTTGCCATGCCTTATAGCCAACCATGCCACCTGCTGTGGCAGCGAGCAACTGTACCCAGTTGGTCAAGCGGGCCTGCCAGCCGTTCGAAACAAAATCATTCGCACTACCCATCAGATTTCTCCTTATTCAATGCTCTTGTAGATCATACCATTTTATCTCGGTTTTGTCAAGCACTACGTGGTTGCCCTTGCCAGACCCTCATACGGGAGGTATGAGCCAAAGTCTCCATTGTCAAGCCTTTGGCAGAAAGTCTTAATCGAGCTATCTGCCAGAAACCAACCATGCTGCCCTTTCGTTTGGTCCTCAAACAGGATAACCTGTCGAGGTGGACCGAACCATCCGTCATAGTAAATCCCATCATCATCGACCACAATTGTAGGATCGCCGCATTTGTTCCTCAAGTATTGCGTCAGTGGGCAGTACGCTCCGTAAGGTTGTTTGTTTTCACTGTTTTGCTTGATGTTCCAATGGCCTCTAACAAGGATGGCAATCTCGGCGCTTGTCATCAACTCCAATCGCTTAATTTCCTTTTCCAATCTCCTTCTAGTAACATGAACATTGACTACGCTGTTTTTTTTGGACGTTCCTCTTGCTCACAAATCTTTGCCTGCAACTCCATCGCTTTATCAATTTCCTCGTTGAGCAGTTCGCCGAAAGTGCGGTCTTCCCACCGACCAGCAGAATCTCTGACCTTCGTCGCCAATCCAAATCGATTACCGCATGAAGAACAACAAGGAGATTCACCTGTATCTTCAACAATCTCATTGCCGCCAAGAAATTCAATGATTGTCTTGCCTAGCGGGATTGCTACTGCATTTCGCCCCTCACAATTGCCACAACATAGCGAAATTTCATACTTGCCCGCCACTCGGCGGACGCTTTCTGAGCCTAAATTTCTCATAGATTGACGAACAGATTTAATCACATCTACGCACTTCTTTGTCCCTGCTGGTACTTCAAGTCCACCTAGTATGATCTCGGATGCCTCCTCTTCCATACTCTTGACAGTACGCCACGTACTCCTGTGGGTATCTGATCCTATTGGATCACAGACAAGAAAAGGGCAAAGCAAATTGCATCCCTCACAGTTGTCCCTGTCTTTATTGTTGCTTAGATCTTTCATGTGAGCTATTAGCGGCACGCCTTTAGGAATAGATACTTCCTTGAACTCGCCACAATTGCAACACCTGATATTACTAATATAGAACTCGTTTAGATGCTCTTGACGTTTAGCTCGAACAGCATCATCGGCAGCGCGCTGATCGGCACGTTTTGCATCTATCTCCTCTTCCGAACGAATAGACTCATTTTTCTTATCCGAGAATCGTCTGAATATCGAGAAGATGATCTTCAGAACCAAAGCTACTCCACCATAAGACGTGAGAATCGCAGGCGTCAACAACCATGAGTAATGATCACCGGCCAGCAAACTCAGGATGACGGTTATCGCAAATGACCAGTCTTTGATTCGTGCTTTCCATAGAATCGACATGAGATTCCTCTCTTGAACAATAAACAATGCGGCTCAACTGCATTGTAGCCTGTAATCGTAATGTTTGCAAGGGAGGAATTGGTGAGATTACAAGCTCTTTTTTGCTTCCAATACCAAGGCAAGGCCATGCTTGCTTACCATAAGTTGTTCATAGTAAGCATAGTCCGCAGATTCCATGTCATCGTCATCTGCCAGTTTGAGAAGTTCACGCCATTCAGAAATGCAGACCTGTACATCTACATCAATGCCGAGCATATCCACATCCTTTAGAACAGATATTTCTTTGATCATTAGCCTAAGGATACAGCCAAACTAAGCAGGCGTCAAGATCAAGATATGTAGCGCCAACTCATATTTATCACGGCGAGCGCTAGGCTTAAGATCTTCTGTGAGATTATCACGGATGTCGGCCACCTTGACCATGCGTCCAATGAGGTTATTAGAAGATCTCACAATGAATTGCAAATAGCTTTCGTTCGGCAGGCGAGTAACGGACGATATAGCCAACAAGATCTCTTCTGGGAATCCTTCCCGTACTAGATCAGCATAATTCCACTCAGGGCAGTCCTCGATTACATCATGTAGCCACGAAACGATTCGCTCTTTATAATCAATTGGAGCAAATGATTCAGCAATTCGTCTTGGATGTTCAATGTATGGACCTCCTCCGTCCCTTTTCTGGTCCTTATGCGCTTCACGCGCTATTTCCTCTGCCCTCACCACAAGGTGTTCCAAATTTGGCATTTTATCACCTCATCATATTACTGTTGAAAGTAAGCTTCGCAATCCTGCGCTTCTCATCGCCTAATCGCATATATTTCGTATGTTCCTCTTCTGATTCATTAAGCCTCGACCACTCCTCATTAAGTAAAGAGAAAGTATCAATGAGATCATAAGCGAGATTGATTCTTGCGTCTAGCTCTTCACCACTCTCTTTTGATTTTGCTGAAATTTCCAAGGCTTTGATCGCCAAATCCACATCTCTGCCTGAACATCTAATCTCTCCTTCTGGAAGGCTTGCTGGACATCGGCTTGAGATTTGGTTACGCCACCCCCAAAAGGTTCCACCGATGCCAGCTTTCGCCGCCGACTTCACTCGATGATCATAATGCCTTTCAGCGCATGCCAAGAGGATGGCTATGTCCTTCTCTGACATACTTACCAAAGCAGTCGGCTCATAAGTAAATCGGTTGATTTTCATACTGCTTATGTTAGCCTATTTGCACCCAGTTGTCAATACAGCTTTTATCAGAGATCAAGAGATGAAACGATGGTTGTGGATCGCTTTTGAGTTTGTAGTATTCTGCCTTGGTCCCTCGATCATATTCCTGGCTATTGCTGCATTTATGAACTGACAGAGCCCGCATGCAATCGCATGCGGGCTCTGCAACACAAGGAGCTGAAAATCGCCTAGGCGGCCTTCTTTGCTGCCTTCCTCTTCTTGGCATATTTCTTTGCTTCTGCAATGGTCAGATTCAGACTTCGATGATACTGCGTGATGTCTGTCCTGTTGATCAGCCATCGAGACCCGCGCTGCTTGATACGGATGTGAGATGATCCATCACTTTTCTCATGCAGATTTGCCAGTTGTCGGCTGATGACACTTCGTGGAACCATCCAATAGTCGATCTTCTTACCGGCAATAGTGATGAAGAGGTAGAATACCTTTCCTCGCTTGTAGCTCTCATGCTGCGATCTGCTAACATTGGCAAAATGATGAATGTTAGACGCCATGTACGTTTCAGTCGTACACATCCTGCCGATGAGAATACGTGGCAATCCGCCTTTCTTCTTGAAAGAAAAAACGGTTCCTTTCAAATGCTTTCCCTCATCCGACTTCAGCCTGATCGCTCCAAGAGCACGATTGCCTGCAAAAATGCCAGCAGGCCCTGACCGCTGATCATTCCATAGCTGTTTCACGACTGTCTCCTTTATCATTTTCGTTCGACGCTGTTTCCTAAGTCTGTCTATCACTAAGTCTATCACGAACTTAGGCCAAATGCAACCCAAAAATCGCCTGTTAGTAAAAAATTAGCACCGCATTGAAAGCGAGCATTTAAGTCCTTGTGCTATAGAGTTTTATGGCTGCTAAAATTCATAGCCTTTGTCATTCATCCAGCCATTCAGCCATCAATACCACATTGTAGACGGCAAAAATTGACAAAAGAGTCGCAGCAAACAGGCAAAACGTGATCGCAGCGAATCTTAACAAAATGTTTTTTAGCGCAGATCCTTTGTATTGATCTATAACCAAAAGCGTATAGCAGTATATTCCCACGACATCAACTAGCAACCATACTAATGCCATAACAGCATCTCCCAGTACATCCGGCTATACATCTTAGTCTGCCGCACGATAAAATCAAGAACGATCTCGAAGCATTTCGATATTTCTTGGCTCAGTTAGTAAATACAATAGGTGATCCTGGCTAGGGGTTTGAATTATAGCCCCTCTTTCCCACCTGTCAACCGTCTTGGCATCTACCCTCATAAGGGACGCCAATTCACCTACAGATATCTTGGATTGTATACGTATTTCCCTTATCTGTTGTGGCGTATAACAGCCCAAATGACCACAAACCACTGTATGTTCTATCTCCTCAGCAACATCATCGGTAAAATCGAAACCACAGGAAAGGCAATGGCGAATTGGTATAGTGGCAGTTAGCATGATCGCATCTTTGCCAACCCCATACTCAAACTCATGTTCTTTGTTTGAAGAAGTTATTTGAGAACTAGCGCAGGCAGGACATAAGCCATTGGCATCCGAGTCGCAGAACATCATCAGTGGACTACCTTTGAGTTCATTTTTCTAATCTGGCCACATTGGTCACAATCTTCATCAAGCAGATTGCCGTGGTAGCAGACCTGATTGGTGATGTCGATCACAATCGGTCGTTTCGCACCCCGTATTTTCGAACGAAACTTGTTAGCCTCAGTAACAGATGGAAAAGTTTTCTTGGATACAGGCACGTAGGTTTCGCCATGCAAATCCTCAACCCTAAACCATTCCCTTCTTCTTAGCACTTCTGACATAATGGGTTCCTTACACAACATGAGTATATATCAAGCTGCCTTGGATGACAACAGGTAAAGATAAAAATTTAGGGCTGTTTTTAATACGCTTTCTGATACAATAGGCGAGGTTATAGCATCTAGTATCTAGGTAGATGGGTGGGTGAGCATGAGTACCAAGAGCTTACAAAAAACATCTCTTGATTATGACAAGGATCGCTTGGCTGCTGAAAGTGGTATTAGAATTGTGTTGAAGTGGGATGAGAGCGGAATATCAATACTGGATTATGAAGACAACCACTGGTATGCAATGCACCGGCAATCAGTTCAAAGTGCCAATACTGGCACAGACGAAATTCAAGATGCCGATTTCTACTTCGGTGGAATAGGGTTCATTGAAGATGCCATTTTTGGACAAGCATGCTTTGACAGAGATGATGCAGACGACACATGGATGGAGTTCTATGAAGAGCAGGTAGCAGTTTAATCTGCTCTTATATAAATGTCATTTTGCCATGCCTCATACGGCGGATCTGTGCAAAGCAACTCTTCGCCGTTCGACATGCGTATGATGGCAGGCCCTTCACCGTGAGGACGTATTGTGCAAATCTGGTCCTCATTTATGATGATCTTCCCCTTGTTGGTCTGAATTTCTATTGGATGTTTCACTGTCTATTATACCCTGTTGTTCTCCAATCAAGTGACTGAATGTGTCAAATATGAGAAGGTCTGATTCCTTCATAATGATTTGGCCCATTCTCTTAGAACGTAAAAAACGTTTCATTCTATCTATTTGTTGCGGCGTGATCATCTTCGGTAAATGCCTACAGTAATTCATGATGTTACGACAGTTAGGCAATTGATCGGGATCCTTAGTTTCGCACCTTTTATTTTTCTGAGGCGCTGTCTCCTCAATATAGTCCTCATCGAATGTATGAAACAGACCAAAGTAATGACCTAGTTCATGAGCCAATGTCCATTTATCATGTCCACTACTAAGGTAAATGCCTTGCTTGAACAGCGATTCCCACGGAACAGAAGACAGACCTGCGAAAGGGGCTTCATTAGGTAGCATATAGTAAATAGACAGGCTGTCTACATGTTGCAATGCATCAGGTATGTGTTCTTTGAATTCGCCAGTATACCTATGATATATGATTTCATCTACTACGAAGTTGATATTCAGATCCTTGTAGATCTTCTCTGCGTTTTCTAGACCTTCCATAATGTAGTCGGCTGATGCTCCAAAAGCAGAAACCAAAACGCTCTTGCCATCCTGTTCGACCGGCATACTGGCCATCTCGATAATGATGCGAGTTCGTAGGTGATAAGCCTCTGGCTCGGCAACTTCCGAAGCTGGCACAGATAGCGGTGCCTGAAATCTGTTAGCATTCATTGCATTGCAAGTGAAGATGTATGGAGTTAAAGCGATGAGGAAAAACAGTTTGTCGTAGCCCATAGTATTCTACTATACGGATAAATTGTGCGTATGTCCTGCATCGTTTAATGGAAGGTGGAAACGCAATGTTTGAACAAAATATTAACATGGAAAGTTTAGATCCTGCTAATCTCATGCGATCAAACAAGAGTGCCTTTCTGCCTCAATTTTTGAGCGGATATGTAGATTATCTGCATAACGGCAATCTCACACCAGACAACGAGTACCTACAATTGCTGTTTTCGTTGAAATTATCTAATGGTTTCTATCGCACAGCTATATAAGTTAGCAAAGAATAGGTTCGAAATGATCGAAGATATGAAAAAGAACGGGTTTGATGTGCGATACCCGATCACGCTATATACGGCTGGGCAATCTCGATACAGCGTCACTGCCGACTCTGGCAATGTCATCGGCTTCACGTTGATGGACGGGCATCACCGTCTGAGCGCTGCGCTTCTGTTAGGTGAGAAAAAGATATGGGTCACTACAACTCCGCTGTCACTTCGACTCCACGAGCCTCAAGCCATTCGATCACTTCGCCCATCATGATCTCGGTTTGTTCATGCTGCTGCTCCTTGAATAGGGCCGGGAAAGTCTTTTTATTCGAGTAAACATTGTCTCCTCCCGTATCCAATCTCAATGTCAGTTCTCCAGTTCCGCCTTCCTTGTCATACCAACCGAACTTAATGGAGGCTCGCAATGCAGATCTACACATTGTAGTTGGTAGAATATACGTGAAAGTTTTAACCTCAGTAACAGCAATAGAGTTGCCTACTATCATCTTGGTTAGAATCTCTTTCATGCCTCTGGCCCCTTATCAAACCAATTCTTGCTGCCTAAATGGAAAAACACAATGATAGAAGCAACGACAGCAGGTATAAACAACCAAGCAGTCAACAGCCATGCTGTCAGAAAAGGAAAACTGATCAGGTATATCAAAGTAGCTATGGCTTTGTTGGTCATTATTGTCTTCCTTGTCTTCCCAATGCCTTCATCCCGTCAGCAACCGCAGCGTCTATCTCGCTAAGTTGGCTCGGCGTTTGCTGATTGCGAAATGCAGCATTCAGCGTATCCAACATTACCCTACGAATTTCATCTGCGGCAGCTTCAGCAGTTGTAAAATAAACAGGGTAAAAACCACCTTTGACCACAAATCCATTCTGAAGAACATTGACAGTCAATCGGACAGTCCGATCTTCTGCTTTGTATTTCATTTTTAGCACGTCATTATCAGCCATCATTCACCCTTCGCTTTCAGTCTCTTGATCTTACGATTCATCTCTGCTACAGTTAGAACAAAAATAAGCTTCCATCCGTGTTTGGCCCACAAGTTTACGAGCGCTTTTTTCTTGACCTCATAGGCCATATCTCTATCATCGTTGATATTTATTGCTTGATCAGCAAACCGAGAGCTGAGCGATTTGGTTGTGTCGCTAATGACAGGATAGAGATCCTTCAATAGGTGGGGTATCAATTCAAGAATATCGCCACTGTTGTCGCTGAGTTGATGAGGCAGACCTATACTTAGCAAATCGTCTCGATGTATCCCACATTGTTCCGACTCAAAGCCAAGACAACATTGAGACCCATCCTCGTTTAATAGATTTGCCCTATATCTGACTGGAATTTCAAGACCGAGATGAGGATTACCCCAAGCATACCACTTATTTTCTGCTATGACTGTTGTACTGTACATCATTCACCCTTCGCTTTCAGTTCCTTGATCTTACAACGCATCTCTGTCACAGTTAGAACAAAGATTAGCTTCCAGCCCTGTTCGGCCCACAAATTTACGAGCGCTTTTTTCTTGTCCTCATACTTCATTCTATTGTCGTTGATCCTCGTTGCTTTACGGGAGAAACGAGTAGCGCGGCACTTGTCGTTGACCAAGTGAGGGAGTAGATCTTTAAGAGCATCATCAGGCTCTGAATCTGGATCGTCGTCATCGTAGTCATCGTAGGGTAACGTAATGTCTTCTGGCATGCCTACATTATCCAAGTACTTTCTAGCTATGCCACATTGTTCCGACTCAAAACCAATACAGCATTGCGTATCAAAAGCAGCATCGCCAGCATCTGGATCAGTCACCCAAAGAGCGGCAGAATACTCTAAAATCTCCTCTTCCCAATCAAGACCAAGATGAGGGTTGCCCCAAGCATACCACTTATTTTCAGCTATGACTGTTGTGCTAAACATCATTCACCCTTCGCTTTCAGTTCCTTAATCTTACGACGCATCTCTGTCACAGTTAGAACAAAGATTAGCTTCCATCCCTGCTTGGCCCACAACTCTTGCATCGCCTTTTTCTTGTTCTCATAGGTCATCTCTTCATTGTCGTTAATCGCCGCTGCTCGACTGGAGAAACTAGTGGGCTTATTGTTCTTGCTTACCAAGTGAGGAATTAATCTATGACGAATCTCAGCGGCAGTTTCGTTGTAATCATCATAGTCTACTATGATGCCCTCTGGCATGCTTGCCGTACCTAAGTTCTTTAGAGGTATGCCACACTGAACTGATTCAAAACCAAGACAGCATTGCGTACCAATAGCAGACGCTGGTATCGGTTCATCTAGATCCTCCGTCATCAAAAGAGCAGCAACATACTCGAAATTCTCATCTTCCCAATTAATATCAAGATGAGGATTGCCGAAGGTATACCACTTCTTTTCTGCTATGACCGTTGTGCTAAACATCTATTGCAACCTTTCGCCTGTTACGCCCAAGATGTACTTGCAGTACTCAATCGCCTTAGGATCGCCCGTTTCCTTGCCAGCAGCATCAGACAACTTGACAGTGGGATTGCCATTGCATTCTACCATCTTGATCACGATGTTGAGAGGGATTGCCCCAACATCATTCGTGAAGTGAGTCCCAATGCCAAAGGAAGATCGGATGCCTAGCTGCTTACAGAATGCGGCGATCTCAATGGCCTTATCTGTAGTCAGACCGTCGCTGAATACAATCGTCTTGGTCGAAGGATCAATCCGATGTTTCTTGTAATGCTCCACAGCCCGTCCAGCGAAGATCATCGGGCTGCCCGAGTCTTGACGCATTCCATCAAACAGCTTGGCAAATTTCGTAGTGAATGCCCGGAAGAATACCTCTGTGGTAAAGGTATCACTCAGCGCAATACCCAAATCTCCACCGTATTCTTTCACCCATGCATCAAGGGCCATCTGGTGGGCCATCTTATACCCATACATGGCAGCATGCGCCTGGTCCCACTCATGCGCCTCAGTACCTATGGGGGCCACTCCATGTTTCTTGGCCAGCATCAGGTTGCTAGTTCCTCGGAAGTACTCACCGGCATGTTCCTTCATCTCGCCAACAAGACGATCTTGCATGTATCCAGAAAACCGGCGGCGAGTGCCAAAATCGGCAAAATTAACCTTGGCACCTTTAAGCTGAACAGCCTTGTCTCGCATTCGTATGTAGGCATCGGAAGAAACTTCACAAGGAAGGCTCCCAGGTTCATTAATTCTCCCGCCAAAATTGAGTTCACTGACCATTGCCAGTAGTGGAACTTCCCACAGGATCGTTCTGTACCACGGGCCTTCAATTGTGATATCAAGTGAGTTAGGCGAACTATCCGGATGAGATTGCTCCAAGGCCACACGAACCTCACTGGGATCGAAACGGAAGCCTCTGAGGAAGTCCAAGTATGTTGGCTTGAAGTAGTAACAGGTACTCTTCAGCCACTGGTATTCTTCATCAAACAGTTTGATGTCGGCCATCTTCTCGATTTGCTTTCTCAATTCGACAACAAACTGGCTTCCAAATCTGGAGTTGCCTCTGTTGATGAACTTATACTTCACCACGGCATGCGGGTACTGATTGAATACCGCTTGCTGCATGGTGAACTTGTACAGGTCGTTATCGAGTAATGATGTAATGATACGCACGCTCATTTACCTATCTCCTTTTACCATCCGTACTGGTCATTCACTTGATAGTCACCTGAACATCCACTGGTACGGATTCCCATAGATGAATGTCGATCCTAAACCCAGCAGGAGTTTCCACATTGTAGAGGCATGCTTGATTAGGATCGTCTGTCATCAAATCGCCTGTACCATAAAGCGGATCTGAATCTCCGCGTCTTTTGACGAAGTACAACCCATCACTCTTTAGTCGCATAATCCACATGCGCTACGCCCTATTTGCTGCTTGATCCTTCTCACGCTCACGTTCAATATCCCTTACCGCTGCCTCCCTTACCGCTGCCTCTTCATATTCAAGCCGGGCTATGATCTGTTTCAACTCAGAAAGGTCTACAGATAGCATGATGTCCACATAGAAAACCACCCGAGGCGCGCTATGAGGATGCCACTGAATACTAGCATAACGCTGGCCTCTGGGACCGAATTCATCACCTGTCCAAACAACATCCCTTGCATGTTGATCCATAGTTTGACGAAACTCTAACATCTAATCTCCATCAGCGACAGGATTAACAAGACCGAAATCACCTTCCATGTCCTGTCCATCGACAGCGGAAAGCACAATGTCGCGTACCGTATCCTGCACTGCGTACTTTGCCTCTCCATTTATGCTAACATCACGGAGCAAAGTCAACTTTGCCAACCGTTCGCCAAAGCTTCCGAAAAGTTTATGGTCTGGATTCTTGCAAATAGCGACCAACTCATAGATCGCGACAGGGCCTAACATTTTGTCGGGCCGAGACTCTACAAAAATCTTTTGCAAGAGCTTCATCGTCATTATAACCTGCGGCTCAAAAACCTCAGAACCATTTTTCAGTCTAACCTGTCTCATCATGTCTCCCTATGGTCATCCATCAACATCAGGCATTGGCTAGGGCTGTCGCTCAGCATGCCAAATCTGGTTTTGATACGTCTACGAGCCACTTCATGGAAAATCGTATGCAGAGTCCTCAGCAAACGAGACGATACCATTGCTTTGAACCACTGTTTTCCTTGTTCTGTGCCAATGTTCAATCTGTCAATGACACTCAGTATCTCAATTCGCAAATCCTCTGGAAACTCACGATCAGCAATGATGAGCTTGACATCTTCGATGGCCTGATTTTCAAACTCCTTGACATCACCACCTGATGCCAGTTCTTCCTTTTCGTCCCAGTATGTAGTCATCAAGTTGTATCCGTACTTAGTTTCGAGTCAATCGCAACACATGTTTCGCACTCTTCCCTATCGTAATCGTCAAGATTCCTGTCGCCTTCAATAAACCACTCTTTGAGGACAACTGCCTCATGTTCACTGTCGGTAACAATGGTCTCTTCATCAGAACTGAATACGATCAACATTGTTGCTCTCCTAGCAAAGAGACGGGCAGGGTTTGTTTACTTCCCTCAGTCATTCGTAAATGACCTCTATGGAACGCATGGCTTGACCCACACCTCATTTTTCAATCCTACCCGTCTCATATAGACTAACACATCTAGGCGATGTTGTCAAGTGGCAGTCACTATCACCCCAAAATGAACCAAAAGCAAATAGACCACATACCAGAACCCACAAAAGGCGGCCATGCCCATTAGGGCCACCATACAGAACCAGCCTATTGCCAATCCCATGATACGATTTGCACGTTTCTCGAACTCATCAAACTCTCCATCGTTGAGCATCTCATCCTTCATAGCAACCTTGCTCCCGGATATTGCCAATCGTAGGTGATTCTGCCACCCGGGTAGAATATCAAAGTACGAATATCATCACCGCTTGGTTCAACAGTCAGACAATCAGAAAGACATAGGTTCTGGCCATCAACATCATAGATCCTTGCTGCATGCCCTCCATTCATCAACGTAGAGAGATGAGTACCATGTGTCTCTATATAACGATGGATAGCGCCAATCTGCTTTTCAGTCAATCCGTTGTGATCGATGTATTTGCCATACTTATCGCCTTCCAAAACCACGAACTGAGGCCGACGAATGGGACGGGCAGTCAGTTGCTCAACTCCATTTTTCGCGCAGAAATTGATAACCCCTTGTAGCTTCTCAGGTGAGTCAACCATGCCCTTTTGCATCATCACACAAAGTCTAATGGAGTAGCCTACTGTATGTAGGAGATCTATTGTCCTCACAAGATTAGGATAATCCTGTTTGTAGATCTGACTGTTATGTTCCTGATCGATCCCCACAACAGATATGGCAATGGTATTAAGCCCAGCATCATACCATTTTGTCAACCATGTCCGATCAATTGCACCTTTTCGGCCTTCAGCAAGATAGCCGATACGCATGGCATTGGTTTGAAGCTCGATGAAAGGAAAATCGAATGAACGAAGATGATTCAAATACTTAAAGATTTCTAGAGGATACAACGTCGGCTCGCCTTTGCCGGTGAACAAAACAGTTGTCGTCCCTGCAAGTTGAGCCAGACGTGCGGCTTTACGAAAGTTTCTGACATTGATATCAGAACTTGATGGAAGCTCATCAAAACCAGTGGTGTGGCTAACACAGAAAGGACAATCACCATCACAAGCACTTGTGCCTACTACTATACTGAATGTTTGTATTTTCAATCTAAATCCCCTGTGATGAAAGAGTATATTCTTGCAGGACATTTGGATTGTTCTTTCGTAGATAGATTCACGGAGGAACAATCATGCACTACAAAAAAACTAGCACTATTAAAGTCAAAAGGGGAGGCCCTAAACAACGCCGTAAAACTACAGAGAAATTCTGCCACAAATGCAACAAAATGACAGAGTTTTACATTTACCAACGCACCAAAGGACGCCGAGGGTCTGGTCCTGATTCGAGATGTCGGATATGCGCTCTGAATTATGAAAGAAACAAGATTAGCAAAAACAAATCCAATTGGGTCAAGTGGAAGGGAGGCAAATGCCTCTTTTGTGGACTGGTCGATGACATTTCTGTTTACGATCTTCATCACATAGATCCCGAAATCAAGAAATTCAGTATGTACACTAAAGTGACCAGATGTCATTCTGCCGACATAGAGAACGAACTACGCAAATGCGTTTTGTTGTGCTGTCTTTGCCACCGTAAGATTGAAAACGGTCTTATCTCGTTGTCACAAGAACAAATAGAGCAGGGGCTAAAACTTGACATTGATTCACAGGCCGATGTCCCAATAACAATGGAGAACGTTTGAATCTTCATGCTTATAGAATAACATGAAAAAACAATGTTGTCAAGGTTCAATTTGGGCTAGTTTTGATCGATCACTCTCCAATCAAGAACAATCTCCCCAATACTTCTTTGCTCTTGCCTTTGCCTCCGGTGTCGATTCTTCTTCCCTTTTGCGGTCAATGACCTTCTTGAAGCCAGGGAAACCACGCACAAACTCATGTGGGGTTAGATATTTCAGTACCGTACCTTCTTTCTTGTCAATCTTCCTCAGCGCATCAGCCAGTTTTTCGGCTTGTTCTTCAGTTTCACATTCCGCTATGAACCGTTGGTCCTGTCCTTCGATTATGGCCCACTTGCCCTCAGCGGTTAGGTCTACCTTCAGCGGCCCGTACCATTTATCATCTGTACTCATCCGAATTTCCCCAAAAGGGCGCTGATTGATTCTCCACGATGAATTCGCCTAATGGTTTCACCAAAAAGCTTGCTCACTGATAAGATCTTCAGCGGCAAGCTGCATGTAGGGCTAAGTCCCGCCCCTCCGACTGGCACTATTAGTTTTGGAATGGTATCAGTCACGCAAACTTGTTTCACTATTGGTATGGACAACCTCTCTACTGCTGGCGGGACAAACTCCCCATGAGTTGCCGCAATATAGATTTCTTTTGCGCCTCTCATTGACGAAACATCCATTGCTGCCGCCATTGTGCCTGCCGTGGAAATGATGTCGTCTAGAAGAATGACAGTCTTGCCTTTAACATCATCTCCTAGTATTGATTCTCCAGCAGATACCTTTCTAGCATCATGCCGCCGCTTATCGATTACAGCAATGCCAAAATGTCCTGGCATGCCACTACGATACTTGTCGGCCTTCTTCAGACCACCCACGTCTGCCGATAACACAACCGCCTCTTCGATGACGCCTTGTTTATGAAGATTGGTAAAATGATCGGCAATGATTTGGCCAGCATTGAGATGATCAAGGGCGATGTCAAAGAAACCCTGAATTTGATCTGAGTGAAGATCCATTGTCAGGACTCTCTTAGCGCCCGCAGTTTGAATCATGTTAGCAACGAGCTTTGCAGTGATTGGAGTACGGCCACTGGCCTTGCGATCTTGTCTCGCATAACCATAGTAGGGGATGACAGCGGTGATGCGATGTGCCGAAGATCGACGTAGCGTATCGATCCAAATCAACAGTTCAACAAGGTTGTCATTGACGCCTGTACAGTGATCGCCATCGACTTTTGTTCTACATATTGATTGAACAACGAAAACATCTCTGTTGCGGACATCTGTGTTTACTCGAATCATGCTCTCGCCGTTGGGGAATGGCTCATCATTTACTTCTCCCAACTCGATATCAAGATATTCAGCAATTTTGGCAGCTAGACCCTTTGAGGAACCGCCACCAAAAACCACCATCGGATGTGGATCAAACATTCTACCTCTCCTAGTAAATATCACGGAGATTCACCGATGACACTATCCATTCTCGCCTCGTCATCGTCATCGTCATCGTCATCTAACTCATCTAATATGATCCTGTCTGCAACATTCTTCTCTTCCAATGCCTCGGTCAGCATAAACCCGAAGCCAAGCAAACAGAGAGCACATGCAGAACCAAACAGTATTCGACCGTCATCATCAACTGTGGAATTAGTGAAAAGCTGCGTGAAACAAGCAAAAAACAAGCCAAACAAGCTGCACAGACATATAAATCCTGGCACAAGCATTTTAATTTTCATGACAACCTCGTTAGTTCCTTAGCAATCGGTATACGTCTACCACTGCCAAACGATCTTTCTTGCACTTTGGGTCCGGGAGGCATTTGCTGTCGCTTGTATTCGCTATTGGCATAGAGCCTAGCAATTTTTGCCACCTCTGGCTGAGACATCTTTCCCCATAATGCTCTCTCGATGCTCTGCTCGCTCTCTACTAACTGTCTGAGTATTGGATCCAGAACATTGTATGGTGGCAGCGAATCTGTATCTTGTTGATCAGGGCGCAATTCAGCAGATGGTGGCTTCTCTATTGTATTCACGGGTATCATTGTACCCAAGTACTTGTTGATGAACTTGGCCAAGTCATAAACTTGAGTCTTCCACACATCGCTAATTACCGCTAACCCACCACAAGTATCTCCATACAGCGTACAGTAACCAACTGCAATCTCACTCTTGTTGCCCGTGGTGAGCAACAAACAACCATGTTCATTGCTGTATGTCATCAACAGAATGGCCCGCAATCTGGGCTGAATGTTCTCATCTGCAACTAGGTTTGTGAAAGCCTGCTTGCCGCCTGATAAGAACATTTTTTGAACGTCTGCATAAAGATCACCAATGTCCATTTTTTGGAAGTACATGCCATTGGCATCGGCAAGCGCCTTGGCGTCCTTCCAACTGCCCTCTGAGGAATGTGGTGAAGGCATGGTGATTGCAGATACATTGCTGCCTCCCAATGCATGAGCAGCAATTGCGCCTACAACAGCGCTGTCGATTCCACCTGAGGCTCCGAAGACTACTGTTTTGAAGCCTGTTCGTCTACAGTAGTCAACAAGATGTAGGCGTAATGCCTGAAAAATAGTCCACATCTCGAAATCGCCACTGTCAATGTTCCTACTGCCGCTGACAAGAGGACGACTTTGTCCTTTACTAAGAGCAGGATGGTATAGTTGAGTAGCAGGCATGCCGTCATCTTCGATAACGATCTTTTCACCGATGTTAGCAATCAACGAACATTCTTCAAAAGCACGAGCAAAGGTAGTCGATACGGTATCAGCAATAGGCCAGCTAATCATCGAGTAGCCACCTGTTACAATGTCATCATGTGCGCCTACCTGATTGCACCAACAAACCGGACGTTGGATTTGATGACAAATCTTCTCAACCAGTTTTTGGGTTGTTTCGATCTTGCCCAACCAAAATGGAGAGGCATTCAGAACGAATAGCGGACCATCATTGCGTTTGAGGTTATTAACCGGATCGACGGAATATGAGGCAGGTAACCAGTTGTTACTATTGCTGCCCCATATGTCCTCACAGATCAAAACATCGCACGCAACTGGTCTGTGACCCATATGATTGTCTACCCAAATGTCGATTGGTTGTTGCGGGTCTGTTTCGGCTCTGAAATAACGAAGCTCATCAAAGACATCATAGCTTGGCAAGAGTTGCTTGTGGACTACTCTCTTGCCATAATGACGATCTAGCACCCATGCAGCGTTGTACCTGGCATTGTTACCATAAGTCAATTCGACTTCATGCAAGCCGCCGACAATCACAGTGAGTTGTTTTTCGTCTGCAATCAATGATGCATAAATCTTATCTATCACAGACTTGTGATTGTCCCAGAACTCTTGGCGATACAAGAGATCTCTTGGTGGATAGCCGCAAGTCGCCAGTTCAGGAAAGAGTATTACATCGCACTTACTGGCCCTGGCTTCTGAGATCTTGTTTTGAATTATGGCAAAATTGCCCTTGTAATCCCCGATGGTGGGATTGATTTGAGCCAACATCACTCGCATCATGATATTCCCTATGCAGACGTTCTGATGATTTGTCTAACGTAGCTTTGACGATTACGCCGGTATTTTGGATCAGTTTCTTTCAGAATTTCTTTCAAGTCACTCTTCTCCCACAATTCTGTATTGCCACAAGACAAGATTTCAATGGGACATTGTTCCTTGATGAACTGCAATCCCAACTCACAATTGTCGAGAGTATGTGGTCTGTGATGTGGGTTATCGCCATAGAAGTCTGATTCACCTTCTGGTCCCTTTTGACAATCACAACCCAATAGAATAATCGGTCTGCATCCTAATGCAACCGCCAACTGGCATGCCAACGGACCCGATGACCCTCTTCCATACATGATGTGAGGTTTGGATCTGTCGAATTTGTATGGGCCACCTTTCAGATGATAGTTGTAATACCGCCGTCTTGGATCGGCTATGTCCCTAGCAACCTTCAGCGCCTGTAAATTGTGAAGATTGTGAAACTCCGTATTCCATAGCCCAATGTCCTGCCACAGCAAAATTGTCGGATCCAGCAAGTAAAATGCTCTGTTGATGCCAATGGTGAAATAATCTTCGAGCAACAGCAAGTTATGTTCATTCAAGCTTGGAGCATTGCCGATTATGAATGCCGGAACATCAGCTAATCGATCTCCCCAATCTTTTATCGCATAACGCTGCTGTCTATTTCTACGTCGGACACCTGAGCGCTGTATGTTTCGTCGCATACATCATTATACACGACTCCTTCTTACTCCATCTACTCGTCCAAGAATTTGCCGGTTTATGACGCTTGCTCATCACGCTCCATGAGAATGCCTTCGAGACAGGCAATCAATTCCTCAGCGGCTGACCAACGAGTTTCGTCATCGACATCGCGAGCCAGATCATTAAACCTCTGAAAGCACTTCTCAGCTAATTCAAGCGCTGTCATCTCTTGTCCTCAAGCAGTCCTTACATGTCACTTTACGCCACCAATGAGCCCATTTTCCACGAGAATACCACCATCGATTGTCTGCATAAAAACCACAGCGGACCATCATACGCCGAGCAATCATGGCCTGCCCTTCTAACGTCTTGGACGTGAGTACCTTGTGGACTTGCATCATGATATCTCGATGTACTTTTCGCTACCATTGGTAGCCACCAGAGCCTTACAGGTTGATCCATCGGCTTTCTTGACAGCAGCGATGTTGGCTCCATGAATGCGAATGCGGCCTTGGGCATCGACGTTTTGTTTGCCTGCGGCGCTCTTATGGACAGTGATTCTGTTGCTGCTTTGTACGACAGAGAATGCATCACCACTGTTGAAGCCAGCATCCTTGATCAACAGCAGAGGGATGTTGAGCGTGTCGTTCCTTTGCTGGATGCTGCACTGTTTGGTAACAGCATGGCCATCAACAGTATTCGTGACTACCGGATCGGCATCGTCGTCATCATCGTCAGTCATGTCGATGCCTCTCGACGGCGATGATTGTGAATCACCCGAACGACTGAGTTTTTGGCTGGTCCGGCTGTACGAATCCGGATCAAAATTGCCATTGTCAGGATACCACAACCGCACATTCATGGGCTTGCTGGGATCACCTTGCAAGTAGATTGTGGTTGACCCTCTAATATAGCCAGCTACATGGAAGTTGCCAGCCGTATCCATTTCATCAACAATCGCCTTCACTTGCTTATGACGAACTGATTCGTCTTTGTTGATGATCGGATGGCTGATGTCCGCTGTGGTAAACGCTTCACTCTTACCAATCAGATCCTGTATCTGATTCTCTACTTCAATTCTCAGGGTTGCGTCGTCCATTTTCAATCTCCTAGCAAGATTTCAAGTTCTTTCTATTAACACCATACAACAAAGCAGGGATGTTGTCAAGAGGCTTCTTTCAAGAAACAGGGAGCCAGATTGCGACCTATGTCCTTGTATTCTATCATAGTGAATCCTATTTTCGGCAGATAGTTCGCAAGCCGCTCATTAAGAACATTTTCTACGAAAATGGGCAGACCATGCGATTCTATACGTTCCACAAAACGAGTGAATACGCCTTTGCCTTTGCGAGTGACTTCAAATGCTGCTAGTTGGATTACCTTGGGCAATACCTCTTTTGCTACTGCGGCTGGACCTATTCTGACATACAAAGAAGTGAAGCCAGGTTCGTCTAGCCACGCTCTGCGTGAACATGGTACTAGTTTGTCAGGCGTGTTCGCTTCCGCATGTAATTCCAGTAATTCTTCAAATGTCATATAGGGAGTATACTATATACAGCAAATGTTGTCAAGAGCTTGATTGCAGTTGTTCTTCCGTGAATCCTATCACTCGATCTCTTCTTTTGAAAACGCCAGTCTTCTTAATTTCATCAAAGTTCCAAAGTGATTTTAGTATATCCTGATCTTTTCTGCCAGATATGTTAAAGGCCCTTGTTCTTCCCTTATGAGATCGTTCATGAGCTGGCGGCAATTGTTCATCTAAGATCAATTTATAGCCTTTTTCATGTGCTCTTAGCATGCGATCTACATCAGAATATAAGGTTTTGAATCTGCTATCTAAAACTCCTAGTTCTTTTGATGTCTCAACAGTCATTATAGACGCTGTCAGCATGATTGGACCGCCTGGATACAGCGACATCATGTGTTTTCTATCTCGACCGAGCCCCCTGTCGTCTGGCCTGTATGATTGAGGCCCTACTATGACATGACAATCATGCTCGCTTTGAGCATTTTGATGAGACTCAATTAGCTTATCCAAAAATCCATCTTGGTATAGCATGTCGTCGGCAGTAAACATTATGTATTGCGAATCGGTCGCATAAGCACGCCTGTAAGCTATTTCTGAACAGGCTGGTAAGCGTGAATCGGAGTAGATGTAGATAAAATTTTCGGGCAATGAAAATGTTGGCCGTATGTGGCCTACAAAAATCATGGTTAAAGTAGCGTCATTGCTGCTCAATTGGTCATACATCTCCTCCCAAAACTGTGTGTTTATTGCGGCACCTAATACTGTAATAGACATTTCAATCTCCGTAGAACAAATTTAATACCGCTATAAAGCCAAATTGGGCACATTAACAAGGCAGCGAAAGGAGTTAGAAGTATTGCTATAGCCCAATCAAACCAGCCTTCTGGTCGAGGGTCTACCCATTTAACCATACACACTTGTTGCGATAAAACAATGCGTTTTCCTGTTAAAAGGCTGCAAATCTATATGTCAAGAGAGCTTGCATCCTGGCGACGTGGTTCTTTGAAGTCCTCAAAGACTCCTACCCCTTTGTCGGAATCAAATTGAGGTTTGGCGATTTGTATAATAAGGTTTAGTTCAGTAAGACTATCCAAACCGATGTTGCGAACATTGATATCTACGAAAGACTCTGAATTGAGAGTGGCAGTATTGTTAATGAAACGGTCATCGCTGCCAGCGAGTGCGAAATCATGCTGGCATACTTCGGCCCATGAATAGTCCGCCAGCATCACGAAATACTTCATCTTTGGTTTCAGATCGTTCAAATCCATCTTCGACTCCTAATTTAGAGAGAACCCAAAGTGCCCGACTTCATCACCGGCAAATAATCGATACTGCTTCCAAACCTGTTCGAAGTATGCTCTGGCCGCCCGAAACCACTCAGGATCACCAACAGTCATTGTGCCGCCAGCGATCTTGATGGGATCAGAAAGATTCATTGCGAATCTTCTGAACTCATTAGCTGTCATCCATTCTTCTGTCTTGCCATCAACAGTCTCCATAGACACAAGGAACTTACCCTCGTTGGTGAAGTTCGCCATTACATGCACGCCTGTTTTGCTCATAGTGAAGATACCTTCCTACTCCTGTATCCTTTCGGCTCGGGCGCTGGCTTCAAGTCATCACGTACCACAACCTGATCGACAAAGACAACTTTGCTTAGCTTCTTGCCAACCCCATACCAATAATGGTGGAAATGACCAGAGCGGATGTGGCTGTGAGACAACTTGCGACCTGTAGAAGAGGTCATCTCTGAATCAGTGAACTTGGATGGGAAGGATGCCTCTCGGCCACGCCCAACAATGTACCCGTTCTTTCCACGCTTCTTTGCTTTATCATGCAAGTCCAATCGAACCGATTCATCTTCTGTAGTGAGATACCGATTAAAATGTTTGTTGAGCACATCTGGCTCGACTAGCTTATGAGCGCCTGTTGCAAGAAAACAAACAGAGACAACCAACTTGGCACATGCGAGTATGATTTCATCATCAATGTCTCCAATGCCTACGTCCATTCTCTCTCGCTTTGCCATTTGTCGCAAAAGGGCGCTTTCAACCGTATCTCCCTCATAGAACTTAATTGATTGGTAAGTCATAACCGGCGTTGCAGTTCGATCAGCGATACTAGCGGTAAGGCTTTCTAGCCCAGGCATATAATCGTTAGCAGTCGTCCATTCGTTGAAATTGATCCACAATGTCAATTGCCGCTCAACGTTATTCTGAGGAATTATCATCTTGCCAGGCGTTTCCACCACTAAGATTGTACGAACCTCATGGTCTGCTTGTGGCGTGAGAAACTCAAAGCCGTGATTCTTTGGAAGCCGTATCATCATCGCATCACGAGGGGAACGCAGGCAAGAACTAGGCACATTAAGTTTTGTTTGAGAAAGACAAGGTATCCAATCAGGGTAGACCTTATAATATGGACGTTTCGCCTGCGTCCATAAACGTTCCCCGGCTAGATGATTGTGAGTGGTTGCTATGCCTGAGTTTTCTACACCAGGAGTTGTCGCAGCAATGCCAAGTAGCTCGTTGCAAACCTTGTCATAGAACTCCTTCTCGGTAGGTTTGTCTTTCCCTGTACCGACGTATTTGCGGTACACATCGTACATGATAGGATGGTCCCAGAACTCCATCTTATTATCCGTATTGAGGGCTCTGAATGTCTCGATACTTCAGCTTGAACTGGCTGGTAGACTTCTGGCAGCTTTTCGGATGCATCTTTGCCTTGCCAGTTCTTTTCTTGATCACCAAACCTTCACAAAGATGCTTCTCGCCTTCGTCCTGCCACTGCTGCTTGAGCCTATTGTACTCTTCCAAGAAACCACTTTCAATGGTATGTGCCCCAAAAATTCTGTCGGCAGTTTGAATTCGCGCTCCCAAGTTGCTCACAATATTCCATCGCTGTTCAAATGGCATGCTTGTGAGCCATTCCCCATCCCAAGCAAGGCAATCAAAGATGTAGATCCTTGGCGAATGACCGCCCCGCGGACCTACAAGCTCTGTATCGAAGACGGTATCATTCGGTACTCCCAGAACCAGTAATTGGTCTATGAATGAGCTGTGGAAATTCCTGCCTGCCACGCTGGCCATAGGTCTGTTTTGTCTAGTTAGACATCTGACTTGGCGCAACCCATCGATGAATACAAGCATGCGCCAACCGTCGTATTTCCATTGAGCGAGGTGTCGAGATTCGTTCCAGTTGGCGACTGCATTTGGACTGACTTCTACTGGCTTGTCAGGGTATCTGAAATTCAGCATGATGAATCCTTACATCTGTCTGAAATCAACATATACAGATATGCTACCCATATAATCGGTCCAGATAATGCCATGACAGCCAACAGGACAACCTGTATACCAGGCGATAATTTGCTAAAATCAGAACGCTGCACTGATCCTTTTAACAAACCTACTACGATGAATAGAACTCCGATGGCAATCCAAATGCATGCATAAACCATGATCAACTCCTAGGCTTAATATACCACATGAAGGCAATGTTGGCAAGTGCTATTCGGTTTGCTCGGTTTGATCGGGTATGGGGTCTACAGCGGCCACAACAGCATTCTTACGTGGTCGAAGTTGTGCTTTAGCCCTTGCTTCAGTTTCTTTGCCTTGATCTTGCAGCCTGCAAAACATTGCGAAATGCTTCTGGCACATGGCAGATTTGCCTTCAACGCTATACAGGACAAGGCTGGACAGCCTGCATTGCTTCCAGCGACATTTATCTAGATCAGTCATTTCGTTCTAACTCTACAGTGATTGGTGGTGAGCAAGCAGAGAACTTGTCGCGGACAAATTCTGCTCTTTCAAGCCAAGTCATGTAGAGCAATGCTTGACCTTCTTTGTGAGCTTCAAGTGTTTTGATTGATGCTTCCTGTTCGGACAGAGGAGTAAACTCTACCACCCGCTTAACAATCACTTCTGCATCATTGATCGGATCGTTGTGAAGAATCACCTTCCACTGCGGCAGCGGCCTAGAAGGCTGAGTTTGTGGCGCTGGCGTTACTGTAGGGTCAATAGTGGCTGAATCACTCATCTTCGTTACCTTTCTTTATCACCGCAAGCAGATCCTTGTATGGAATAAGGAACAGCGTCTTGTTTTCAAAATCCGCCTTAATAGCCCGGTGCGGATTAAACAGTACTCGATCATACAAGGAAACTCGTGGAGATTCAAGCTCTTCATCTATGGCTACCACTCTGCCAGTCAGATTTGGAATCTCACAATTGTCTGGTAATACAATTCCACCTGCGGTTTCAGATGAGTCTTCATCCTTTCGTATGACGACCATACCGTTAAGTGGAACTAATACTTCCATTGCAGTTTTCTTTGTCTCAGGCATCAGTAGTTGTAGTAACCTCTCGTATCTGGCGGAGCCTTTGCTGGCGTCCAAGTATTTGAATGAGAGCCCGGAACCCTGTAGATGTAACCTGAACCGTTACAAGTTGGGCAAGTGCCGTCACCCTTACTCCTGCATGCCGGGCATAAGGCACGACCGCGCCTTGGAGGTTTTGCTTTAGTCTTTGCTCTGTGCCCCATCATTCTCCCCTCCTATGCAAGCGACTTGTTCCACGTTCATCCACTGCGGCTTTTCTCTTGGACCTGGAATCCCGCTTGCTTCCATCAACAAAATATCCAAGGCTTCTTGACCTGTTTGATTCGATCCTACAACCTGTTTGAGAATGTCTACTGCATGGCTAAGCGCCATTCCGCCATCCGCTGAACCGTCCATCGCCATCGCTGGACCCAAGATCAGTTGTCGGACAGCGTTGATTTCGTAAAGGTGGACATGGAAACGAGCCTTCTCTGGATACTCCCGTTTCAACGCCCAAAAGATGCCCTTTGCTTCATCTTCGTCACACGTTATTAGCGTACTCTCAAAGAACGTTTCACCGTCGCGGCTAACGATGACCTCGTAGTATTTCGACTTACGTGGTATTGATTTCCACGGTTTAGGCATTCAGATCTCTCCTACCATGCATGCGGTTGATGCTCAGGACTACAAAAGCAGTTTCGCAACGGATGCCAAAAGCCAACCCACCAAATGCAATCGCATATGACACATCTGCGATAAGGCCACATGAAACACAACTTGAATCGAGGTTTCATCCCTACACGCAGGACAGGATATCAATGCCGCCTTCTGGCAGTATCTCATTCATGTCCTTCATCACTACGTATTTGGAGAAAACCACATAACCTTCCTTTAGCCAATTGACTCGACAGCGAATGCCGCCGACATTCTGCCACAAGATAATAACCCTAATGTTCCCTCTTTGATCAGGAAACATACTTCTCATCTCTGACATCAACTGCACAGATGTATCTGGAAGAGTATCTGGTTCCAAGGCAACTGGCTCACTAGTAGCTAATTTGGGCATATCTATTCCTATTATAGTCAGGTTTGGACCGAAAACAAGATCTACTCTACCACTGACATCTCTGATTCAGTGAAGAACGTTGAAATTGCGGGAACGTCTTCTCCGTTCCACGGTATGTCTTCGTCCAAACAAGTCTGGGCTCCTCCATCAACGGACACTTCTTTGATCCTTACAGCATGTTCCTTAGCAAATATAACGGCTTCATCACGAGTAGAGAACCCTTCAGTGTGATGACCTAATGACTTGTGACGAATCAGCTTGTCTGTACTTGGCGGCCCAGGGAGAGGCGCTTCCTGAAACGTAATAGGATGCCATCTGTTCAACTTTGTGTTATGCAGCATTGCAACGATTGGATTAAACATGATCTGCCTTTATTGCAAAAAGGAAGGGACCGCTGCGGAGCAGCGGCCCCTCCAACCACGTCCCCGTGGCAACCGTAAACCGCGCCTTTCCCTACTTCTTCAAGTGCTCTACAGTAAACGAGAGTACACCATCTTCCACCAATGTAGCGACCTTCTGCGCTATCACAGGATCGAGAATCTTGCCCGCAAAGAGAGCCTCAGTTGGCTTGATCTCGCTGTCATCCACCAGCAACTCTTTGGCGCGATCAAGTCCCAATGCCTTGACCAACGCAGTGGAGAGCTTTGTTTCCTCTGCCGCAGTTAGCTCATCAGCGAGAAGCTTGACTCCTTTAACGACCTCAAAGAGCCGAGGAAAGTCATCACCAAATGCAGCTTCTAGAACTTCGAGGTTGTTGCGGTCGGCGTCCTCATCAGTCATAGTGATTCGAGAACATTTAGACGGGCAGATCATCTTCAGTGATCCTTCACTGGACTTCAGCTGAATGCTCGAATGGAGCGCATTGTCCGACTTACAACGTTCCTTCCACAACTCTACCCCAAGCGGCATGATGTCATCAGAAGCGGATATTCTCGCCGCCTTGCCATCTACCTCTTGCTGCTTGCCGACTTTCCATTCAGCAATAGCATCGGCTACTGACTCAGCATCTAGTACCGGAACGGTACTTTTCTTGGTTGTGGATTTCGCCGCTGGGCGACCAATGATCCCGGCCAGACCAGCAGGCTTGCTGGCAACTGTTGTTTTCTTGGTCACTTTCTTCTTTGTTATTGTCTTGGACATTTCGGTTTCTCCTATTACGGTTGTCACATGTCTTGTCTCACACCACTAATCTACCACGCCGACTCAATGTTGTCAAGGCTAGTTTTTCGGCATCAGTCATGTAAGCAATTTAGCACAATAGTTCCATATTGTCAAGACTGCTGCCATTATGACATAGAATCAGCCATCAAGCAATTTGGATAAGTATCTGTCAAATAAGGGTTTACGTAAATAAACCACTTGGCATGGCTCTTGCTACTGATCTTGTAAGCAATTTATAAGGAGAACAATTATGCTAATTACCCATTCGACCGGAAACAGAAGCTTGGATAGCTTCTTTGATGATGTATGGCCTTTCATCAGGAATGTTCCTACATTCCGCCATTTTGATTGTGACGTTGTAGACCAGGATAAGAGGTATATCATCACTGCTGACATACCTGGAGTCAAAAAGGAGGATATTACCATTTCGTTGGAGAGCGGAGTCTTGACGATTAGTGGGATGAGAAAATCAGATGAGGTGGACGATCAGGACTATTGTATGAACGAAAGGCAGCTAGGGCGATTTTCACGGTCTCTACGGTTGCCAGAAAGAGTAGACGACAAGAACGTGGATGCCTCACTATCAAATGGGGTATTGATCATCCATGTTCCTAAAGCTGAAGAGATCCAACCAAAGAGGATCGAGATTAAGGTCTAAGTTCTTCACCGTTGTACTAGGAGTCGGGTGACGTTTGCCCGGCTCCTTTTCTAGTCGTACGAGTTATTTTTGAAATGGTCGGTATTGATCTGAATGTACTTCTTCTCTTCTTCTGGCATCTCTTCTTCAGGCCAAATAGCAGTTACAGGACACTCGTCAACACATAACCCGCAATCAATACAGACATCGGGGTCGATGTAGAGCATCTCGCTATCTGCAAAGCCAGGGTCTTCTTTGGTGGGATGTATGCAATCAACAGGACATACCGCTACGCAGGCGGTATCTTTAGTTCCGATACAGGGTGATCCGATGTAGTGAGACATACCATATTATACCACGTTTAGTACAATATCCCTGTTTTTTTCATCCTTGACAAAAGCACATCAATGTGGTAGTATTGATATTATGAAAAACAGACGAGAAGCCATCCTAATAGTTATTGTTGCTCTTGTAGTGGTCTCTGTACTGATTGCACAGAAACATGACCGATCAAAAGCAGAGGCAGAGTTAGCCACGTATGCTCAAGAGTTAGCCGATAGATTCCCTGAAACCAATACCCAAGACTTTGAAATACTTGCCACGTTCAAAGACGGAAAAGAGAAACTGTTCAAATGTCATGTAGAGTACGACATAAACCAATTCCGCGTACAGCGGGATTATCGCAAACTAGAAGAACTAGAACTCACCGTCAAAATCGAAGTTCTAAATGTAATCAGAACGCTCTTAGCATTTGAGTCTGGGGACGATTTTGATGAAGACGCCTTTGAAAAGAAAGTCGAACTACTAATGATAGCTCCCATGAGTAGAGCCGTCACTGTCACAGAACTGAATGTGGAGTAGGCATGAGCAGCACCTGGACATGGTTAATATACTCTGTGGTCATGTTGCCAACTGCTATCATCCTTCTTTTGACATGGCGAATAAAAAGAAATACAGATGCTATCAAATTGGAAACTGAAGCTGTTCGAAAAGAAATAGTGGTATCGTCGTTGGCCATTGCAGACAAGGCGATAGATTCTCTGGATGAAGCAAACAGGGATCTAGATGGCATGTGCGACAGGCTTGATGCTCTGGATGATGGGTAGCTCAAATGCGAAGTTTCTCTACATGGCTTTGGGACTCTCCCGCAGATGACGGCACAACAGCCCGTCAAAGGCTTGCTGCCCACAGAAAGATCCAAAAAGAGCGACCTTACTACAATGCCAAGGATGTGCTAAGGTACTGCAAGAAAGAACATCTGTATATATCCTTTAGCATTTTTGCTGTATTCATGTGTCTCGCCATCCTATTGCTGATTGAAGCATTTCAATTAGGACGGCTTGCTGATAGCTCTGGTTGGTTTATTGCTGCCATTGCTTCTGCGCCGCTGCTTCAGTTCATAGGTGGAGATGTGGTTTTTTACAAATGGTTGTTCAAAGAACGGATGCTCGACAACTGCTGCCAACGATGTAACTATGACATGAGATTCAGTGACCGATGTCCTGAATGTGGAGTAGCTAAGGAGAATGGATGTCATGTCAAAATGGATGCATAAGGCTGTCAGGCCAAAGAGCGACTACAGCAATCCCACATTATGTAGGGCCAATCTGACTGATGAGAACGCTCATCGGTTTTCGAGAACCAGATGGCCGTCTGTTGACTGTCCCAAATGCATGGAGATAAGGGTGGCAAGGGTAAAGGCCAGTAAAGGGTGGAAAGATATGATGAAACGGAGAAAGCGATGAGAGAAAAATCATTAATGGTAGGATATTTGATCGGGCGAGTAGCACGAGTCGTCGGTCTGGGCAACAAACCAGTAGGGTTGCTATTGATGATCATCGCCATTGGTGTATTGATTTGGTGGTTGTTGTTTTAAGGAGAAAGAAATGCAAGGCAAGACATGGGAACAGTTTAGATCAGATCCAACTATTAATCAAAGTCCTCTTGCCGCCTTTGGATGGGCGGTTGGACGAAGTTTGAGAATCATTGGCTTTGATAGCAAATTGCGCGGCGCTTTAATAGTTCTTGCCGTGGCTGTGGTCTTGTGGTTGTTATTTTAAGAACTTCGATGCAGCGCTGCCCATCGATGCTGTTAGAACAGGCTTTTCGTTTTCCGCACCCGTAAAGCCTCTGCCCATGTCTCTTATAGCGCGGAAAGGAGCTTTGACTCCCCTTGAAACCCAGTTGCTCGCTCGCTCGGGCCAACTAGGCTCTCGCCCTTCATATCCCTGAGCAGGACGCCCCCATATCGGCGCAGGCACTTCTCCTTTACCTGTCTCTGGCGGTGTGTTTTGTGGCGTGGCCTGTGGTTGATCTGGCCTCCATGTAGAGTTGGTCGTTGGAGGCGTGGTTCCTCCTGGTGCTGAGTTCATAGCCCCTGTTGCTGTCTGTACCTGTTGTAGCATTCCAGTGATTTCTCCCATCAGCCTCTGTAATTGCTGGGCCAACTGGGCTAATACACCTTGATCAGGAGCAGCGGGAGTACGAGTGGCTTCAAGTTCGGCAGCCATCCTATTCTGTTCTTCTTCGCTTTGGGCCAATTTTTCGAATGCTTTTGATGCTTGTTTGTATTCCGCTATCTTCTTTGCCAAACGAACTTGTAGGTTTCTGTTCATAGAAAGACCTTTCGCTAA
>SDBT01001488.1_pt1 | contig 41413 bp, 33 predicted proteins | sample 2277101 | NCBI WGS metagenome assembly SDBT01 (sample SAMN10404973, study PRJNA504765) | marine sediment metagenome | isolation source: marine sediment core GS10_PC15, 103 cmbsf | place: Arctic Ocean: Southern Knipovich Ridge | collected 2010 | reverse complement strand
CGCAGATTGCGACCGCGAGGGTGAGCCGGGCGCCGCGGAGTCCCGTGCGGGATTCTCTGTGGGGCGGGCAGCATGTGTCATGCATAGCTCAACTCCCGCGGGGAGAAATCAACCAACTCTATCTGATTTTACCGCCATCGAGTGGAAATCATAAAGGGGCAACCGCCGCGGTTCGTGCGCCGGAACGGTAGGCAAGGCTGATCCCGGAACTGTGATCGAGGCTGCGGCTGCCTGAGGATCAGCGAACTCATGGCCGAGGACTGGCCCGATCTCGCCACAGCCTCATTAACTTGACAGTGCCCCCGGGCACGCAGCCCTAGTCCTTAGGCGCTGCCAGAAGCTCGGCCACGCGCCGGCGCGGCGGTAGTCGGCAAGGGCCCTGCAGGCGCTGATCGCGTTGCAGTAGATGACCGCGGTCGTAGTCGGCGTGAGCTCGCCGCTGATCGCGGCCACGGCGGCATGCTCGAGCGCGTCATCGAAGCGCGCATCTGCCTCGTCCTTCTTGATCAGCGCCCGCAAGAACCAGCCGTGCACCGGTGATTCCTCCTCCTTCTGCAGGAGGCGGTCGGCTCGCGCCAGCCAGCCGTTTGCCAGGGCGTGCGATAGCTTGGACTCGTAGTTGTCGGAAAGGTGGAGTGCTGCTCTCGCAGCCTCGAGCCCATTACTCTCCGAAAGGTGCAGCGTGTAGGCTTGTTCCCACGCTTCAGTGCTCACGTCGAGGTGACCGGTCCACCAAGCGGCCTCCGCAAAGCTGCTGAGATCGCCAGCGGGCAGCGAGCTCCATTCCGGGCAGAACAGATCGTAGGCCGCCTGCCAGTCGTACCGCCTGATGGCCTCCCTCGCCCTCTCCAGAGAACAGGTCGGCGCCGCCAGTCCGGTGGGCGAGGTCACCGCGACGTCGTCGAGCGTTCCCCCGAGTTGCCGGCGTACCGCGCGAATGATCTGCTGCACGCTCTGGAGTCGAGAGGTGCGCTGCTCGACATCCTTCCTGAGACATTCGACGAGCAGCGCTCGCACGGTCTCCGGGGTGTCGACACGGAGGTCATCCCAACTGGGCTCGCCTCTCGACGACGATCAGCCAGCGCTCCCCGACCCTGTGGCCATTGTGTCAGCCGCGCGAGTAGCCGCGCCAGTAGGAGTAGCGGCCCCAGCCGCCGTATTCCTACCCGTACCGAAACGGTTGGGAAGAAAGGGCTCATGTTGCTCGCCATGCCGAAGCGTGATAGTTATCCATGTTATGAATGATTATCATTCATGCGCTGAATAGGCTGCAGATATATTCGCCGCGCTTCGACCCGTGAGACAACCATGACGGCCAATGTTCGCAGCACCTCGGACACCGATCCTCGGGCGCTCGCGCCAGCCCTCCCCAGGGCCGCCGGCCGCCGTGTGGAAAACGCCCTAGACGTTTCTCCGGTTGTCGTGGTAATGGGCGCTCGGCAGGTGGGCAAGAGCACGCTCGTACGGACTCTGCCGGCCCTGGGCGAGTATCTCTACGTCACGCTCGACGACCTGGACGCTCGCGACCAAGCAACCCTCGAGCCCGACGCGCTGGTCATGCGGGCTCCCTACCTGATTCTCGACGAGGTGCAGCGACACCCGGATTTGATGCTGGCGATCAAGCGGGCCGTCGACCGAGATCACCCACGCCGTCCCGGTCGTTTCGTGCTCACCGGCTCAGCAAACCTCCTGCTCATGGACCGCGTGTCTGAATCGCTGGCCGGCCGCGCTAGCTACGTTTCCCTCTGGCCTTTCACCCGCCGCGAGCAGATGGGCAGGGGGCAGACAGGGACTTGGGACCGGTTGTTCGAGGTCTCTCCGGAAGACTGGTACGAGGAGCTCCGGCGGGGAGAACCGCAGCGAGAGGATTGGCGAGCCTGGGCCCGGAGGGGCGGATACCCAACGCCGGCCCTCGAGCTCGAAACCGAGGAGCAACGAGCCGAGTGGTTCGAAGGATACGTGCGCACCTACCTGGAGCGGGACCTTCAGGACCTTTCCGCCATCGACCGCCTCACCGACTTCAGGCGACTCATGAGGGCCGCCTGCCTGCGCATCGGCAACCTCCTGAACCAGAGCGAGCTGGCGCGCGACACAGGGCTCCCTCAACCCACGGTCCACAGGTACTTGAATCTGCTCGAGGCCTCCTTTCAACTACTCCGCATCGAGCCCTATTCGGTGAATCGCACCAAGCGACTCATCAAGTCGCCCAAGCTCTACTGGACCGACGTGGGCCTGGCCCTCCATATCGCGGGGGATCCTGAGCCAGGAGGCGCTCATCTCGAGAGCCTCGTCTTCACCGACCTTCTGGCCTGGCGCGAGGCGCAGACCGCGCGGCCTGAAATCCTCTACTGGAGGACAGCCTCGGGGCAGGAAGTCGACTTCGTAATCGAGCACCAGCGCCAACTCGTTGGCATCGAGGTCAAGGCATCGGCGAGGGTTCGCGTGCACGATGCCCGCCACCTGAGGGCGTTCCGACAGGAATACTCCGACCTCGTGCGTGGCTGCCTGGTGCTCTACGACGGCGACGAGACGTTTTGGCTCGAGGAAGGGACCCTGGCCATACCCTGGTGGAGAATCCTCTGAGGCGAGGCGCACCTGTCGGCCTTGAGTGCGGCGTTCAACGCATCTCGGCAATGCGTCGGGCGAGCGCGGTTACGCTGATCGCCTCGACATCCGCCGACACCGCAAACCTCTCCGCGCCGGGGTAGACGACATACCGAGCCTCGGGCTTCACATCCTTACAGGCGTGGTGAAATCCTCTCTGGGGCCTGGGGTCCAGGCTTCGCTTGATCTCGATCGCCCAGGGTCTCTGACCCGGCAGTGAGAGAACGAGATCGATCTCGGCGCCGCCGGACGAACGATAGAAACTCGCCTGGGTATGAGCCGGTGCAACAGACAGGAGGTTTTCCATCACGAACCCCTCCCAACTGTGGCCGACAACCGGATGACCCAATAGGTCTTCCTTGCTTGCGAGCCCCAACAAAGCGTGTGTCACACCACTGTCGCGCACGTAGACCTTTGGCGATTTGACGAGGCGCTTGCCGACGTTTTTGTGCCACGCCGGCAGGCGTCGGACGAGCAACAGGTCCACCATCAAGTCGAGGTACCGGGCAGTGGTTTTGCCGTCGACGCCGAGGCCGCGAGCCAGAGCCGCCGCGTTGAGCAGGCCTCCCTGCGCGTGTGCCAGCATCGTCCAGAAACGCCGCAGCGTCTCCGCCGGAATGCGCGGGCCGAGCTGAGGAACATCGCGCTCCAGGTAGGTGCGGATGAAGTTCTGTCGCCACCTCATGCTGACGCTCTCATCCGCTGCCAGAAAGCTGTCGGGGAAGCCGCCCCTGACCCACAGGAGGTCCCCAGGGTCGGCACCGACCTCTAGAACGCCGAAGGGGGTGAGCTCGAGATACGCGATACGGCCGGCAAGCGTCTCGCCCGATTGCCGCATGAGGTCGATTGACGCGGATCCCAGCAAGAGGAAACGACCGGCCCTTCTTCCCCTGCGTCGCCCCTGGTCAATCAAGCCACGCAGGTTCTGGAAAAGGCCCGGGAGGCGATGGACCTCGTCGAGAATTACCAGCTCGTTCTCATGATCCGCCAGGTAAAGCTCGGGGTCCGAGAGCCGGCCGCGATCCGCCGCCGATTCCAGATCAAGGTAGATGGACGGATAGGTCTCAGCGATGTTCAGCGCAAGCGTCGTCTTGCCGACCTGGCGAGACCCGAGCAAGGCCACGGCCGGATACTCCTGAAGCAGCCGGAGGAGTTGGACCTGCAGCCGACGACCGATCATCCTTGCAATTATGGACTAACGTTCCAGAAATGCAAGGTTAGACGCGAGATTGAAGGCGCCTCTCCATCCGTGAGAACCGCGACAGCGGCAGGCCGAGGTCAGGGAACCATTCGGCCGCTCCGAGAATATGAAGCTGGCTATTCGCCCAGCAGGCCCTCGACCAGGCGAGTGAGGGCGACGAAAGCGGGCAGGATATCGCCCAGCACGAGCTCAACGGGCGGCGGGTAACGGAAAATGCGGTTGCGGTAGGCCGCCAGCAGCAGAAGCTGCTCGCGCTCCTCCGCCGCGAGCGTGACCCCAACGGCCTCTTGTGCCGTGACACGGGCACGCTTGCAGGAGAAGCGGCGGTCCTCCCAGCCCCGGTGCAGGCGCGGGCCGACGCACTCGAGGTCCTCTTGGCTGAGCAAATCGAGGATCTCGGCGAAGTCGAGACCTTTCGGCACCTTGACAGCGTCGCGGTAGGCGTCCACCTCCGCCGCCGGCACCTGGAGTTGGACGCCAATGGTTGCCGGGAACTGATCCTTGATCGGCAACAAGCGCTGGATGACGAGAATCTCAGCGGCGTGCAGGCCCAGGTCGATCGACTCGCACAGGGCAACGAGATCGCCCGCAGCTTTTTCGTTGGCCTTTGCGGCCCCGTCCCAGAGGCGCCTGGCCTCATCCTCGGGGCCGAGGGTGATGACGTCGGGAAGCTGGGTCACGGTATGCCTCCTGTGTCGGCCGCAAGCACCGCCCTAGCAGGCATCCCTAGCGCTCGCTCGACTCTGTGGGAACGGGGAGGCCGAGCCCCTTGCCCAGTAGTGTCTCGAACTCCGCCCGCGTGCCTGCCGGCACATGGCACTGGCGACAGCGGACCCGCTCGGGATGGGTCGTGCGGATCTCCTCGCGCGCTGCGGCACCGCTGTGGCAGGCAACGCAATTCTCGCGCATGAACGTCTTGTGCGGAATAGTGGGTGGGGCAATCGGGTTGAGGCGAGCGCCGCGTCGCAGGTCTTGCCGCAGGCCGACGAACTCACTGTTGGTAAACACCGCGTCCGATTGCTTGAAGACGTGGCACTGGTTGCAGCGGCTGATGGCACTCATGCCGGCCGTGTCGGCGTGAGGTTGTGGGGGAGCGAATCCGACCCCGGGGACCTCGACGCCGTCGACGTTGTGGCATTCCGTGCAGGTCATGCCGAAGTTCTCGTGCGGTATGATCGGCGGAGCCCCGTCGTAGAGGCGCCGCTCCGCACGGACCGTGGCGGCCGACTTCATCCTCCCGTCGCTATCGGGGACGGCAACCATCGCATCTTGCGCGCACCCGCAGGCCCAGCCAAGCAGAACGACTGCGGTGACTATGGTAATCGCGCGCCACTGCGCACGCGTAGCCGCGATCCGCTGAGGAGCTCGGGCTAGATTAACTCGACTCGCACCGCGCATTTCTTGTAGTCCGGTTCCTTGCTGATGTTGTCCATGGCGTCCAGCGTCAGCACGTTCGGTAGTTTCGCCTCATCGAAGAAGGGGATGAATACCGAGCCACGCGGCGGCTTGCCACGCCCGTCGACCATCACTGGCAACTCGAGCTCGCCGCGTCGGCTAACAACGCGGACTCTGTCGCCCGTCTTGACGCTCAGCTCCGCGGCGTCGGCGCGATTCATCTCGACGTAGCTCGCGGGGACGGCCTGATGGAGCTGCTTCACCCGGCGCGTCATCGAGCCCGTGTGCCAGTGCTCGAGAACACGGCCGGTGCAGAGCCAGAACGGATAGTCATCGTCGGGCATCTCTGCGGGCGGGTGCCAGGGGCGCAGCCAGAAGGCGGCTCTCTCGCCGTACCCCTTGGCCTTGTAGAAATGCACGCCCTGATCCTTCTGCACGTACGGGTCGTGTTCGGCGCTGTAGCGCCAGCGCGTCTCGACCCCGTCGACAACCGGCCAGATCATGCCCCGGGTCTCCCGGAGCTGCTCGTAGGAAGCGAGGTCTTTGCCCAGCCCGAGGGTAAAGCTGCGGTACTCCTCGAACATCGGCTCGTGCCAGTCGTCTTCGGGCCAGGGAAACAAGTTCTCGTGGCCCATACGCTTGGCCACCTCGATGATCTGCCAGGCATCCTCTCTTGCTTCGCCGGGAGGCTCGATGAGCTGGTTCCACTGCTGCGTGCGGCGCTCGGAGTTGCCGAACACGCCTTCGCGCTCGATCCACGCCGCCGAGGGCAACACCAGGTCGGCGATTTCCGTAGTTGGCGTTGGATAGATGTCGCTCACCACAATGAAGCGGCCGTCGTCGGGCTGGCGCTCGATGCGGTTGAGATTGGGGATCGACACCCACGGGTTGGTGACCTGCACCCACATGACCTTGACGTCGCCGCGCATGAGCGCACGGAACATGTCCATGGTGTGGTATCCGGGCCGCTCGGGAATCGTGCCGGGCTCCAGATTCCAGATCTCCTCCGCCTTGGCGCGATGCTCCGGGTTCGTCACCACCATATCGGCCGGCAGGCGGTGGGCCAGAGTGCCGACTTCGCGCACCGTGCCACAGGCCGACGGCTGACCCGTCAGGCTCCAAGGGTTCGACCCCGGGCGGCTGATCTTGCCGGTGATCAGGTGCAGGTCGGTGATCAGGTTGTTCATCCAGGTACCGCGGGTGTGCTGGTTCACCCCCATGCACCAGAGGCTGACGGTGCCGCGGCCCGAGTCGGCGTAAATCTCGGCGAGCGCGTGGATCTGCAGCTCGGGCACGCCGGTGATCTCGCTAACTTGCTCCGGCGTGTAGTAGTCGATGAACTCTTCGAGCTCTTCGAGCGATGAATCGCGGCCCTGGTCGCGGAACAGGTAGTGCTCCGCCGGCCCGTCGTCGGGAGACAAGCCCATGCCGTCGGGCCCCCAGGAACCGAAGCCGATCTGCTCTAGATCTTCAATGCCGCGCTTGAAAACGACATTTTCGCGGATGAAGGCACGGTTGATCCTGTCGCTCTTCAACAGCAGATGCAGAATGCCGTTCACCAGCGCCAGGTCGCTGCCCGGAGTCATCTCGACGTACATGTCGGCGTAGTCGGTCGTGGGCGTACGGCGCGTGGCGATATCGACAATGCGCGTGGTGGGCTTCTTGCGCTTGGTCTCCAGGATGCGGCTATACAGAACCGGATGCATCTCGGCCATGTTGTTGCCCCAGAGGATGAAGTCGTCGCCGTACTCGAAATCCTCGTAGCAACCCATGGGCTCGTCGCTCTGGAACTGCGTCATGAACCCGGTTACAGCCGAAGCCATGCACAGGCGAGCGTTGGGCTCGACGTTGTTGGAACGCAATCCGCCACGGAACCACTTGGTGGCAGCGTAACCGTCAAACACGGTCCACTGCCCGGAGCCGTAGATCGACACGGATTCCGGCCCGGACTCGTCAAGCGCCTCCTGGTATTTGGTGGCGATCAGGTCGAGTGCCTCGTCCCAGGTGATGCGTCTCCAACCTCCGCCATCCGGGTTGCGCAGCATCGGGTACTCGAGGCGATCTTCGCCGTAGAGCATCGCAGGCAGATGGTAACCCTTGACGCACAACAGGCCACGATTCACCGGGCTGGCCTCGTCACCGCGCACCGCGACGGCGCGGCCGTCCCTGATGCCTACCTCGACGCCACAACCGGTGCCGCAATAGCGACAGGGAGCCTTCTGCCAATTCAGATCAGCGTCCGAGAGGGCGGTTTCTCCGTCGATCCGTTGGGCCGCCTCCCGGTCGGCGCACGAAAAGGCCGCAACTCCTGCGGTGCCAACCCCGAGCGCCTTGAGGAAATTTCTGCGTTTCATAACGTTTCGTCCTCGGCTGGTCTCAGTCCTGCTTTCGTCGATTCTGCTCACTCACCGGAGCGACCGTAGCGCCGCGCCATCTCCTCGCGGATCCTCTCGGCCTGCCCTTCGGCGCCCTCCTCGAACCAGATGTGCTCGGGCCGGGCCAGGATCTCGTCGATGACCGCATTGACCGCCCTGCCCTGGCTGCCGTGTCCCGTGGTGATGGCGTGTTGTGCCATCTCACGTGCCTGCGGGATGAGCTCCATGTAGAAGCGCTCGCCGACCTCGAACATCCCGTGCCAGTGCGTGTAGTCAGGCGCCATCATCGACGCTCCGTGACGGGCGCGGCGGCCCTCGTGATGCCAGAGGTAGAACCAGGTCCACTCGACTTCTTCATCGAACTGCGTCGCCGTCCGGATTTCCTGGTCGAGGAGCGCCGCCATGATCGCCTGTCCCGGCTTGGCGAACTTCTCGTTGTACAGGATCACCAAGTTGTCGTACTGGCCGTAGAAGGAATTGACGTAGTCGGGCGTATGGCAGTGCGAGCAGACCATCTTCATGCGGTCGCGCTTGTTCTCGGCGCTGTCGACGATCAACGCTCTACGCTCCTCCGGGTCGGTCGCGGTGACAATAGCGTGGTTGATGTCCGTATCCATCACCAGGCTGACCACCGGCCGGTTGGTCCAAGAGATGCGCTCGCCGGGATCGTGGGTGACCTTCCCTTCGTTGCGGATGTTTCCGGACATGTGGCATGTGGCGCAGGTCGGCGCGGCCGCGTAGTCCACGCCCAAAACCCAGCTCGCGGCATCCAGGTTCATCTCTTCCTTGAGATCGCGAAACGCGACACCGTGCTTGGACTCCTCGTAGATCTCCTTTTGCGGATGGTCGGGACCAAGATGGCACTTGCCGCAGTTTTCGGGCTGCCGGGCCCGCCGTGGCGAGAAATCGTGGCGGCTGTGGCAGGCGGTGCAGGAGCCCCGTGAGCCATCGAGGTTGAGGCGGCCGATGCCGGTGTTGGGCCAGGTGGCCTGAGTGTAGAGGGGCCTGCCGTTGTCGTCGCGAACGATTTTGGCAACGGCATCGGCGTTCGTCGGCATGCCGTTCGCGTCGGGCTGCAGGTCATCGACGGTGATTCGGCCACCGTCGGTCGACCGCAATGCGATCTTCGACCCGTGGCACTGCTGGCAGCCACTCGCAGCGCTCGCCAGCCCGTCGACCATGCCGACCGCCTTCCCCGGTGTCGGCGAGTACGGGTTGAACGACAGTCGTGAACCCTCCACCGTTTCGGCCAGGAAGTTGTCGAGCGATGCCAAAATGTTGCCGGCCTTGGCATGGTGGCTGGCGGAAAATTCGGCCGTCTCCTCGGCGTGGCACTCACCGCAGTCGTTGGGAGTGACGACGGTGGTAATGGTCTCGCCGTAGTGCAGGTAGGCGTCGGCTTCGCCCTCGAAGGCGAGGTGACAGTCGACACAGGCCACGCCCGCTTCGGCATGGCGGCTACCTTCCCAGTGGTTGATGATCCCCGGGTTCGCTTGCGCGTGGCAGCTCACGCACTCGCGCGAGGCGGCCGGTATGGCGATGGTATGTGGCCTCAGGCCGGCCTCCTCGGCCTTGCGAGCCGTCTCCATCCACTGGACGAAGATCAGCGAAAGGATGAACAAAGCCCCGAGACCGGCGATTACCAGGCGTTTGGTTTCGAGCGTCATGGATGTTTCCTCAGTGCCTAATGGATGGTTCCTCAGTGCCTAACGGCTGCTTCCCAAACGGTCATCACGATGATGGCCAAAGTGCCGACGATACCGATCCAGACGCTCGCCTCCTGGTACCTCGTGCGCCGTCGGATCGTCGCGTCGATGAAAGGCCACGTGAACATGGCGAAAACGATGAACCCCATACTCAGGATCGCGGTGGTGCCGCTGAACAGCTTGAGCCAGCGAAAAGCGACGTAGAAAAACCACTCCGGCTTGATCACATCAGGGGTCTGCAGGGGATTGGCCTCCGGACCCATGGTGGCCGGAAATATCGTCGCCAGGGCGCTGAGCAAGATCATCAGAAGGAGCCCGATCATCAGCTCTGTGTACATATGGTCGGGAAAGAAGTTGAACGTCTTGGGCGCTCCCTCGCTCTCGTCCTTGAACTGGAATTCAGTGATCCCCTGCAGCCGGATGACCGTGATGTGCAGGGCCATGAGCATGATGATGAACACCGGCAGCACGGCGGCGTGCAGCACGAAGAAACGGGCCAACGTGCGCTCGTTATAGGTCGGGCCCGCCAACATCATGTTCTTCATGAAGCTGCCGACGATGGGCACGCTGTCGGTGATGTTGGCGCCGACGGTTGCGCCCCAGTAGCTGAGCTGCTCAAAGACCAAGCTGTAGCCGGTGAAGCCCGCACCCAGCGTGCAGATCAGCAGGAGCATTCCGATCATCCAGTTGATCTCACGCGGCTTCCGGTAAGCCCCCGTGAAGAAGACCCGCAGCTGGTGCAGGATCACGCTGGCGATCATCAGCGTCGCGGCCCACTTGTGCAGGCTGCGGATGAACCAGCCGTAGGAGGCCTCGTTCGTGATGTATCCGACCGACGCGTAGGCCGTCTGGGGCGAGGCCTCGTAGTAGAAGGCCAGAAGGATGCCGGTGAAAATCTGGACGAAAAAAAGGTAGGCCGGCGTGCCACCGAGGGCAAACCACCAGCGTTTCAGATGATACGGAACCGGCTCGTTGGTGAGCTCCCGAAACTGCCTTCCCGAGATCGGCAGCCGCTCACCGAACCAACGACTGACAACGTTCATGCTCGGAGCTCCTCGGTCCAAATCTCGAGATTCAAGTCTTCTTGTCCCCGGTACCCCGCTTGGCGCCCGGCGCGAGACACGGGTCGTGGCCCGGCGCGTTGATGCCCTCCACCTCGGCAAGCAGCTCGCCCTCTGTCTCCGCCGCCGCGAAGCTGGGCTTCGGCACGGCGATGTAAAGAAGTCCGCCCTCTATCTTCAGGTCGTATCGCGGCAGCGACTGGCCGGCATCGCCCGGAGGACCACCAGTCCCGACGCCGGAGGCGTCGAAGGTGCCGTTGTGGCAGGGGCAGAAGAAGCGGTCGTTTTGGGCTTCCCACTTCACCTGGCAGCCGAGATGAGGACAGGTGCTCGACAGGGCGATGAAGTCGTCTGCACCCGCTCCGCGTCCCTGCCGGGTGATGCCGATCGCTTCACCCGACGGACCCCGATAGACGAAAGAATCGCCGGCCCTCATGCGCTCCACTGGGGTGACGTACTGCCACAGGAGATTGTCCGTCGAAGCAGGATAGAGGAATCGCCCGGCGATCAGGCCGAGGCTGCCATAGCCGCCGGCGATCCCTACCGCCATCGCGGTACGGGATGCCCCGGTCAGGAACTTGCGCCGATCGGGTTCGGCGACGGCTGATTCTTCTTTCTTCACGTCTGTGTCGGCCATGAGCGCATCACCATTAAACCGGAGTCAAGGGTCCGCCTATTTGCCGAAACCTAGCACAACTACGGGCGAAGTTCCCGGGACAGGTATGACCTCGGTCATTTGCACTTGTGAATGCCCCCGAGACGCCACACTCACACACGCCGGCAGCCCGCGGCATCAAGCCTGAAGAGGTCGAGATCCAACCTGGTTCCTAGCCCAGGCTAGAAGGTGTAAGTAGTCCAGAGCCAGACCTTGAAGGTGTCGGTGGCGAGCTCGTCGGCGCTGTAGTAGGCCCCCTTGAAACCGAAGCCCTGCTTCCACGACGCCGTGTAGGTTGCCTGAAAATCGATCTCCGTTCCGTAGTGGGCGCCGCCGCTGTCGGCGCCGAAGTCGTGGAAAATCACCGCCCAGCTCACCGGGCCACCCGGACCGCTCGCACTGATATAGAGATCCCGCAGGCCATTTGTCGGCGTGCTGAGGAACTTGTCGGCCCAGCCGTTGAACTTGTGCAGCGTTGCCAGCGGCGTCGTGAACTTGCCGTCCTCGGGGTTTCCGCCAAGTACCTCGTAACCGAGCTTGGCCGTAAACCCCTGGTAGCCCCCTCCCAGCATCAGGTGGAGGTAGCTCGCATCAACGCGCTCGGGATTGCTGCCAAAATCGCGCTGCCCGGCGAATTCGATTTCATACTGGATGCTGGGGCCCGAGCTCACGTCGCGATTTCCCGCGAGCTCGAAGCCGAAAGTCTTGGTCGATAGTCCGAAGAGCGGCTCGTTGTCGAAGTCGATGAAATAGCCGTAAACGCTGAGGTCACCGATGCCCGCGACGTCGACGGTGCCGTCGAGCAGATTGGTCGTCATCGGCTGCTCGTCGCCGAAGATGCGATGTGCCTTGCCGAGGAACCCGTAGCGGATGGTGGCACTGCCCAGGGAAGTGTTCGTCAACCAGATGGAATCGAACGACTGGTGGTTCTGGCGCCAGCCGACAGCACCCACGTAGCGCTGATCGCGGAGGTTGATCTCTTGGCGTCCCCCGCCGATCGACGTGTCGTAGCCGCGGTAGCGCAGGTAGGCCTGGTTCATTTCGGTGCCGGCGGGGTCGGCGATCACGGGCCGATCGGTGACGCCGTTGTGGTTATCGTCGCGGCCGGCATTGTTGTAGCGGTCGTTGCCCAACACCGCCACGTTCTCTGCCTCGAGGAAGAGATCGAACCCGTGATAGGAAGCGGTCCGGTAGTTGAGAACCGTGCGCAGGGTCGACGCGTAGGCGTTCAGGTCGAAATCGTCCTGGTCGACGACCTCGTAGCGGTAGCGGAAGACGACGTTGAAATCGCCCTCCTTCAGCGCCGTAGCAAGGCTCTCGCCCGTTTCTTCCTCAGCTTCCCCATCCTGGCCGTCAGCTCCGGTCGATGGCCCGCTTGCTCCCGGGGGCGCTGGGGTCGAGGCCTGAGCGAGAGGAGAAGCCGGGGGCTCAGAGGTCGTCTGGCCAGGGTCCTGCGCCAGAGCTGGGGCTGCAAGGACAAGGGTCGTCAGAAGAACCGTCGAACCCAGCGATCCACGACGACAGAAGCTCAGTAATCTGTGAATCACTATAGGGCCTACCTTTCGCAGAACTGGCTCACATTTCTGCCTGGGCACTTCGAGCGAGCGACTACAGCAAGAGGATGAGATAATTAGGACTCAACTATCGTACATACTATAGATTCGCCAGGCACGCGCTGCCCCCCTGTATGATCCTCGTCACTTGTCGGGACGAATCTCCCGGCAGCCGCCCAGTATCTCGCTGAGCTTGCGGCGGCCGGGCACGCCCCCTCGAGCCCGGACCTCTCGACGAATCACTCCGCTCGCAGGGCGATGATCGGGTCGACACGGCTGGCCCTGCGGGACGGCACGTAGGTCGCCAGCATCGCCACGCCGACCAGGACAAGCGGCACGGCCAGGAACGTGAGCAGATCGAAGGGGCTGACGCCGAAAAGTAATCGGCTCATGACCCCCGCGAGAAGGAGCGAGAGCACGAGTCCGACCACGCAGCCGTAGACCACCAACCTCATGCCGCCCGCCGTCAGCATGCGCACGACCGTGCCGGCATCGGCCCCCAATGATAGGCGGATTCCGACTTCGCGCGTCCGCTGCGAAACGGAGTAGCTGACGATCCCATACAGGCCGATCATCGCCAGGATGAGTGCCAGCCCGGCGAAGGCCGTCAGTACGAGGGCGCCCAACTGGGCCGGCAGCAGCATCGAGCCGATATGGCGAGACATCGTCTTGCTCTCGAAGATCATCAGCTCGGGATCGAGCTCTCGGGCCACCAGCAGCATGTCGCGGGCGGTGGTCTCTGAATCCACGGAGGTCCGTGCCACGAGGGTTACGGCGGCCGAGTAGTCCTGGCTGTAGGGCAAGTAGACGAACGGTCGCGGAGCTTCGCCCAGCGTCCTCACCTTGGCGTCACTGGCGATCCCGACGATGCGCAAATCGGTGTCGTTCGTCCGCCTGATGATGCGTCCAATCGCCTCCTCTTCGGGCCAGAACCGCCGCACCAAGGCATCGCTGACGATGGCCACGGGATCGGATTCGGGTGTATCCAGGTTGTTGAAGTTGCGCCCCCGCAATATGCGCACGCCGGCCGCCTCGAAGAATTCGGCATCCACAGTAGTTCGGTCGGCTACGTGTCCATTTCTGCCTGGAGGAGTCTCGACACCATCGATGTTGAACTCGATCCACATAGTATTGAGCGAGGTGAGGTGAAGGTTGTCCACTAGGCCCACGGCATCGACTCCCGGCAGCTGCCGCGTCCTCTCGACCAGTCTTTGCACGAACAAACGACCTTCTTCCTCGCCGTATCGATTCGACGGAACGACCACACTGAGAAGCCCCGCCGGATCCCGCCCAAAGCCGGGATCGACGGCCTGGGTCGCCTGAAGGCTGCGCAAGAAAAGGCCCGCTGCGACCAGCAGGACGAGTGACAACGCCACCTGCGCCACCACCAGGGAGTTGCGCAGCGTCACTCGGCCCGGTCGCGTGCCGCTGGTGCTGCCCTCTTTGAGCTCGGCCGCAACGTCGATCTTGGTCGCCCGCAGCGCCGGAATCAATCCGAACAGCACTCCCGCACCCAGCGATACGAGCAAGCTGAAGGTCAACACCGTAGCGTCGAGGCCGAGATCCAGCGATATGGGAAGAGGAATCGGAAGGTCGACCGATAGCAGCAGTCGTAGGAGCCATACGCTGAGCGCGACGCCCGCGACCCCGCCAAGCGCCCCCAGAAGGGCCGATTCGGTGACGAGCTGACCGACCAGGGACCGCCGAGTCGCCCCGAGGGCGAGTCGCACCGCGATCTCCTTCTTGCGGTCCAATGCCCGGGCCAGCATGAAGCTCGCCAGGTTGGCGCAGGCAACCAGCAGTACCAACCCGACCACTGCCATGAACACTCCGGCGGCCGGCACCAGGAACCGGTCGATGGGCGGAAACAGGACGACCTCGGACGAAGGCAGGACGAGGAACTCGTCGACCTCGCGCCAGGAATCCGGATAATCGGCCCTCAGGCTCGAGGCCAGACCCGCCATGGTCACGCGAGCCTGTTCCAGAGACGCGCTGGGCCGCAAACGTCCTTTCACAAACACCCAATGGTCCCCGCGAGCCTCCAGCCGGTCGTAGCCAAACGGTTGCAGCTCGTTGGCCATCATGATGGGCGTGTAGAGCTCAGGGACGAAACCTCGCATGTTGCCCGAAAAGGTCTCTGGCACGACGCCGATGATGGTGTAGGCCGTGCCGTTGATGCGGAACTCCTGACCTACCACCTCGGGCGAGCCACCGTAGGCGTCCCGCCAGTACTCGTGGCCGAGCACGACCACGGCATGCGCACCGGGAGCCACATCGTCCTCCGGTCCGAACAGCCGGCCGATTCCCGGCTCGATGCCCAGCAGCGAGAAGTAATGCCCCGTGACCATCTCTGCAGTGAGTACCTCGACTCCGTCTTCGGAATCGACCGAGACGAACGTGAAGCCCGAGCCGGCCACATCGTTGAAAGCCTCGGCATTCAGGTCGCGAAGATCCCGGAAGTCGGGGTAGGAGAAGATGTTGTAGCTGAACTCCGGCATCGAGATGTAGATCTCGACCAGCTCCTCAGGGGCCGCGAAGGGTGGATCTCTGAGGAGCACGGCGTTCACCAAACTGAAGATCGCCGTGTTGGCGCCGATTCCCAGCGCCAGGGAGAGGATCGCTGTCGCAGCGAACCCGGGGCTCTGGGCCAGGCGCCGAACTGAGTAGCGCAGGTCACGCCACAGCCGCCACGCGAGCTCACCGAAACGCTCGCCGGCGGATAGCTTGGACACGGGCTGCAGACGGGTCTCGATCAATGAGCCGCTCGACGGCGGGCTCGGCTCGCCCTTCGTCTTCGCAATCATGCGCGCCGCACGCTGCGCGTCACCAAAGCTCTCGATCAGCTCGGCCGGCGCGTAACCAGCCGCCAGCCCGTCTTCGAAGTGGGCCACCAACTCGCGGACCACGTCGAGCTGCCGCTCTCCGTCGAGACCGCTCTGCTCGGCAATGGCTACGATGCGTGCTTGCACATCCGAGGGGAGACCCGATGCAGCGAGGAGCTTCTTGGCGTCTTCTGTCATCTCGTTCAGCTCCTGTTTCTCAACCTTTGCTGGGAGTGTGTCCAGCCAACCCGAGCTCTTCCATTGCGCCAACCAGCGCAAGCCATTGGCGTTGCCGTGACAGAAGCCAGGCCCGACCCTTCGAGGTCAGGCCGTAGTACTTCCGTCGACGTCCCGACTCCGACTCGGCCCAGTTGCCGCGAATCAAACCCTTGGCCTCGAGGTTGTAGAGCAGCGGGTAGAGAGTCGATTGCCCCATGGCCAGAACTCCGCCCGTCTCCTGAGACAACGCTTCGACCATCTCGTAGCCATACATCTCTCGCTGCTCGAGCAGCCGTGTCACGGCGATCGGCCCGGCCCCCCTCATCAGCTCTCGTTCGATCCTCATCCACCTCTCCCTCGTTTCTCGACAGCACTGTTTCTCGTCAGCACCGTGCAAAAAGACTGCGCCTCACCCCATCCTGCGTTGGGACACGCTCCTGGTTCGGTCTGCCTGCCCACACACGTTCACACATACTATGTGTGACAAGGTATAGATACGAGTGACCTGCCGCGAGGTTTCACTCCGAGTTGTTTATCTGTCGGATTTCCGCGACAGTGACCGAAATGTCGCCAGTGAGCAGGTCCGAGTTGCCTGACTCAGGAGCCGAGCTGACGTACCTCGAAGCGCGCTGTTCCCGATTCAGACCCGAGGAGCAGCAGCCGGTCACCGCTGATTGCCGCGCTGGTCGACCACTGCGGCAAATCGTCGACGACCGTCTTCCAGGTCGCTCCCTCCGGCCGGATCAACCTGCCGGTCGGTCGGCCTGGCACCAGATACATCGGGCTCCCGGCCTCGACGCCCACGACGAGGCGGGGCGGCCTCTGGATCGACCAGTGCTCGGAGTCCTCCAGCACGATGCTGAAGTCGTCGCCCGGCCCAGCGGCCGAGAGAAGGCGCCGCTTACCGGTGGACGCTTCGTTCCACAGCACAGCCCCTCCGACCTGAATGGGACCCGCCATCGGACAGGCGTTGAGCTTCCACATCGGCGGCCCCAGCCGCTCCGGGTCACCGAAATCCCCCCTCGTGCTACCACGCACGCGGAAGATGTCCCGGTAGCCGTCTTCGGTCGTATTCCTGAAGACAATGGTGATCTCGCCGGAGTCGTCCACCTCGATCTGCAGTCGACAGCAACCGCAAATCGACGCCTCTTGAGCAGCAGTGAGGTTCTTCTCGACGGCCGCGCCGTCGTGCACGGTGGCGTAATAGAGGTCGGCCGGCTCCTCGGCCCCACCGGCAAACCGGGAGTCGATCCAGGCGGCGTGCAGCACGCCTGCCGCGTCGAAGGCAATCGTGGGAAAGCCCCGGTACGCCCTGGTCGTGTCCTGGTTGAGCTTCACCGAGGGATCAAAGGTCCGGCCGGAGGTTGTACTGATCGCCGCGAAGATCTCCCCGCCTTCAGTTCCCCAGGCCATGGCAATGCGGTTACCAGGCCCGACGGCCAAGGCGGCGCGACCCTCGTCGAGATCGAAGCTTTCGACCGACCCCGGTATGTCGTTGACCCTCACGGCGCTCGAAAACGTTCCGCCGGCCAAGCCCCGGGCCAGATACAGATCAGAACCGTCATCGCCGCGCTCGCGCCAAGCGACGAAGAACCCGCCCTCGGTGTCCATGGCGAACTGCGGCTGGAAGACACTGGCGCGGGCTGCCAGGAAATCGAGCTCCATAGTCTGAGGATGAGGCTCGGAGGCACAGGCGCCCAGAGTCGCGAGGCCCACGATCAGGCATGAGAAGAGTGGACGGCGAAGATTGTAGAGAGGGTGGTGAATCTGCGCGTCTTCCACAGCAGAGATGCTCGCGTTCCTCTTTCTGGGGGGATCGACTGGATCAAGGAGAGGCGCAAGCTTACCACCCGACGCGGTGTTCGACTGTCGTCCGCTAAACACCCACGCCGATGGCATAGAGGGTCAAGAGCAGCGAGACGAGGCGCCATACCCAGCGGATCAGAGGGCTCATCGTTCGCCTTCCTTTCTCATGGGAGCGAGATCGGGAAGAGACTGCTCCTCAATCGGTGCGAGCTCATGCCGGCTCGATTCCCTTCCGCACGGAGGCGAGCTCGATGTTGAGGAACTGGCTGCGCAGGTCGAACTGAGTGACCACCAGGAGGATGGCGGACAGGGCCCAATATGCCGTTACGCCGAGCGGGAGCGCATCCGCCAGGGGCCCGGGGAAGGGTCGTGCCATGACCCTGCCCGCCGTCGCCCAATACGACATGTGCGCGAGGAACGGCACACCAACCAACACGAGCCCGATCCACAGACGGGGCATCGTGAGGTAACGCAGCCTCCAGGCTCGTAGCGTTGGCGGCGGCGTGGCATACCGGGCCATCGACGCGGACAGAACGAGCCACCAGGCGAGGATGTAGTAGGCAATTCCCGCTACGACCGAGCTCGTCGACGGCCCGCCGCCGATGCCGAGGGAGGGCAGAACGGAGGCGGAGACCCAAACAGCAAGAGCGAACATCAGATAACCCGGAAGCATGGCGTGCGAGAAGAAGCGGCTTCGCTCGATGGGCAGGTAGGCCGAACGCGAGACGCCGTTCAGACAACGCAGGAACCAAATGCTGTGCAGAGCAACGAGGAGGAGCAGCAGCCCGAAGGCCGACAGAGACAGCAGGAAGACGTTGATAGCGACGAAGAGCGACCCTACGAACTTGAGCTGGGTCTTGGAGAGCAGCCTGCCGGGACGCAGGATTCGATCAACTTCGATCCAGTTCCCTAGCATCGGAAGGCGCTCCAGGAAACCCACCAGGCTGGAAGCAAGATCGCTAATCCGAGTGCTGGCTCCTTCGCCTCGAGCCGGAATCTGGTAGCTCAAGGGCAACCTGCGGTAGGTCGTCACCAGCAGGGCGAACGATAGGATCAGCGAGATGATTCCGGGCCACGGGGTCTTCAACCCGATGCGCGCAAAGATCCAGACGACCGCCACCAGCAGCGGTAGGTAGATGCCCAGGGGCATGCCCCACTTGTAGGTCCGCAGTCTCACACTGTGGTAGATGAAGGGCGCCAGAAAGATCAGGCAGACGGCGTTAAACGCCAAGGTGACCTGGACCGGTTGTAGGGCGGGCTCGTACCAGAGCCAGAAGGCGAGACAGGCGAAAAGGGCGCTGCCGGTCAGCGCGATCTGCATGGCGAGCATGCGTGCCTTCCACAGATCCCAGACGCGAAGCGGCAGCCCTAGGTGCATCGGTGTGGCGATCTCCCACATGCGGCCGCCGCTGAAGTAGTTGGAAACTACGATCATCAGCAGCCAAAGCATCCAGGCGAAGTGGGTGTTGGCGGGATCGAGGCTGTTTGGCCCGGTACCATGGGCAAAATCGATGCTGGCAGCGGACGCCATGACGTATCCGAACAGCGCGCCGCACGCCCAGAGGATGGGCGACACCAGGAATGTCCGATCGCGGCGCAACAGGACACGAATCACGAGTTGCCTCCCAGGAGCTCGACGAACAGCTCCTCGAGCGGCACCTGCGCCACGCTCGCGTCCTGAACAGCCAGCTCCCGTTCGAGAAGGGCACGTGTTTCCTCGGCATCTCCTTTGAAGACGGCGCGCACCATCCCCTGGCGCTCACGGATCCTCAGACAGGATGCGGAGGCGGCGACGGCGACGAGATCGATCCCAGCGTTGAGCGGCATGACCGCCACTGCGTAGCTCTCCCGCAGGGTATCGAGCGGCGCATCGATCAGTACTTGTCGATCGTTCAGCAGGACGATCCGATCCGCCATGCGTTCGACGTCGGTCATGTGGTGCGAGGAGAAGAGAATCGAGGTGCCCCCCTCGCTGAGAAGATCGATCGACGTTTCGAGAAACTCACGCCGTGCTGCCGGGTCGAGCCCCCCGGCGGGCTCGTCGAGAATCAGTAGCTCGGGACGGTGCGCCACGGCGCAAAGCAGCGCGAGCTGGCGTGCCTCACCTTTGCTGAGGGATTTCACTCGGGCTCGGTCCGAGAAACTGAAGCGCTCCCGCAGCTTGCCCTCGAGCTCGGCGTCCCAGCCAGGATACAGGTCCCTGTGCAGACCTATGACCTGCTTGACGCGCATCGCCGGGGGCAATACCTGGTCCTCTGACACGAACCCCACGCGGCGCTTCATTGCAACGGGATCCTTCTCGGGATCTAGCCCGAGAACCCGCACGCTGCCAGCCTGTGCACGCAGCATGCCCATGGCGATGTGGATCAACGTCGTCTTGCCGGCGCCATTCTTGCCCAAGAGACCAACGACCTGGCCTGCCTCGACGGAGAAGCTCACCCCTGAGAGGGCTTCCTCACCGCGTCCGTACGATCGATGATGGACCATTTCACGCCTGGTATAACCTGAGTTATACTCTTGTCCATGAAAACTGCAATCTCGATTCCCGACAGGGTCTTCGACGACGCCGAGGTCTTGGCGGAGCGCCTGGGAATGTCGCGCAGCGCGCTCTATTCCCGTGCCGTCGAGGAGTACCTCGCGACGCACCGCGCCACTGGTGTTCGCGAGACCCTTGATCGTCTCTACGCAACCGAAAGCTCCGAGCTCGACGAGTCGCTGGCCAGGCTGCAAACCACCTCCCTCCCCGAGGAGTGGTAATGGCTGCCCAGGGGACCCGAGGCCGGAGTGACCGAAATGTGCATCGAAAAGAAAAGAGGCCCGGTCAGAACGTTCAGCGGGGGGAAATCTGGTGGGCTTCTCTGCCCGATCCCGCCGGATCAGACCCTGGCTTCCGGCGGCCCATCCTCGTCGTGCAGTCGGATGAGTTCAATGCCAGCCGCATCGATACCATCATTGCCGTCGCCATCACTTCGAACACCCGCCTGGGGGAGGCCCCTGGAAACGTCCTCCTGCGAGCCCGTGATTCGCACCTTCCCAAATCCTCAGTGGCCAACGTATCCCAGGTGGTCACCCTCGACCGTCGTTTCCTGACCGAAAAGGTCGGCCGCCTCGACGCGCGGATCCTCGAGCGGGTCGAATCCGGCCTCAAGCTGGTCTTGGACCTATAGCGTCGAGGCGGGCAGCAGGTCCTCCGATTGTGTCGATTTCGGGGGCCCGTGCGTCTTATAGGTAGAGGCACACCAGATCACCGGTCGTGTCCCGTCCTCGGACGGGGTAAATCTCGGCACCCCCTGGGCCGCGTGCGACCACAGCGACGGAGGTCGAGATGAACGGCAATGGAAATCGTGCCTATAAGCTCGCCTGGGTGGGCGCCCTCGCCATCCACTTCCTGCTCTTCGTGGTGGTTTTTCCCGAGACCAGCAATTCCCTCGACGTCGGGCCGGACCGGCCGACCATTGTCATCAAAAAGTACCGGCCACCGCGGCCGCCGGTCGACAAGCCCAAGACCAAACCGGTCAAGCACCGCGCAACACCGGTGCCGATCCCGGACCCGACCCCCGACGAGCCGGAACCGATCGTCGTCGAGGAGGTCATCTACGACCAGCCGGTCGAGAAGGGTCCTGAGACCGACTTTGTCGTCAGCGAGCCGACGGGTCCACCGCCACCCAAGGACGAGCCTGCCGGGCCTGTGCGCGCCGGCATCGAGGTCGAGAGCCCTGAGCTGATCTATCAGGCCGCGCCCATCTACCCTGAGCTTGCTCGGCGGGCACACATGGAGTGCACCGTTATCCTCGAGGCGACGATTGCCGCCGACGGCACGGTCGCCGATGCCACGGTGCTGCGCGGTTGCGGCATGGGCTTCGACAAGGCTGCGCTCGAGGCCGTGTCCCAGTGGATCTTTCGGCCTAGCATTTACAGGGGCATGGCGGTCCCGGTGACCCTGAACACCACGGTGATCTTCAAGCTCGAGTGAGCGCACTCGAGCGCCGGCATGGAAGCACCCCGGGACCGTGCCCGCCGACGCTTCGGCAAGCCATTCTCTTAACCTACCTGTACAATTGGCGTATGCTCACCCGATCGGGCTGACCCGTGAGGAAGCCCCGAGAAGAAAATTACCCCCGGAGCAAAGCATGGAGTCGAGCGAGCGTCGCGTCGACAAGGTAGTAATTGTGAGGCTGAAGGGCCGACTTACGCTCGGCACCCAGAACCTTCAGGAACAGATCGCCGGCCTCCTCGAGCGCGGACAGAATCGGATCCTCATCGACATGACCGACGTCCAGTACATGGACAGCACCAGTGTCGGGGATCTCGTGGTCAGCTACACGACCGCCACCAGCCAGGGTGGCCAGCTCAAGCTTTTCGGCATCCCTGACCGCATCCGCGAGCTGCTGGACATCCATCATCTCACCAGCATCTTCGAGGATTTCGACGCGGAGGAAGAGGCGGTCGCCAGCTTCAGCGCGGACGCGACGGCCTAGCCTCACTCCTGATTTCCGGGACTCCGTCCAGCAACTTCGCGTCCCTACTGCCTTTCGCCGGTTCGATCGGTCGGCTCGCCGGCCCACCACCAGAACGGCGGCAGCTCCCTTTCGACCGGCCACACCTGGTTCAGCGTATCGCCCTCGTAGAGCTCACCGTTCTTCATCACGTAGCTGATCGCGCCGGTGTTGTGAATGTCCTCGAGCGGGTTGGCATCGAGGACCACCAGGTCGGCCAGCTTGCCGACCTCGATGCTGCCGAGGTCCTGATGGAAGCCGATGATCTCGGCGCCGTCGATCGTGGCAGCCCGCAGGACTTCGAGCGGCGTCATCCCGCCCATGCCGTAGGCCCACATTTCCCAGTGATAGCCGAGCCCCTGCAGCTCGCCGTGGCCGCCGACGCCAACGAGTCCCCCGGCGCGCTGGATCTTGGCCGCCTGGGCCGCCGCCTCGTCGAATGCGAACTCGTCGTCGCGCACCCACACACCCCGCCGCCTCGTCATCTCGTCGATGCGATTGTGCGGGTAGAAGCGGTTGAGCTTGGGATTGTCGTGCACCTCGGTACGCGTGAAGAAGTACTCATTGGCGATCGGTGCCCCGTACTGCACCAGCAGCGTCGGAGTGTAGGCCGTGCGCGTCCTGGCGTAGAGCTCGACAACATCCTTGTATAGAGGAAGCACGGGTAGCGTGTGCTCGTTGCCGTGCATGCCGTCGATGGCGTGCGTCAGATCCATCTTCATGTCGGCGCCGCCCTCAGTAGTGGGGATGAGCTCGAGCTCCTTCGAGGCCATCACCACCCACTGACGTTGCTTACGGTTGCCGACCATGTACGGCTTGATGTTGTGCGTTCGGTAATGCTGCTTGTAGCGCTGCAGGTAGCTGAGCGTCGCCTCATACGACTGAAAGTCGTTGTTCGAGAAGATCCCGACGCCGGTCATGAAGGCTCTCTGGCCAATGCTCTGCCCGGTTTCCACCAAATCGCTGTAGGCGAAGTAGTCGTTCGTTGAAGTTTGCACGTCGAGCCCTGCAGTAACGCCATAGGCCAGGTTGGCGATCAGGCTCCAGTTTTGCGGCTCGAGCACATCATGGGTGCGAAACTCCCAGTGAGCATGCGTGTCGACGAAGCCGGGCACGATGTACTTGCCACTGAAGTCCATCTCGCGAGCCCCTGCGGGGATGTCCACCTGGCCGCTCGGTCCAACGGCGGTGATGCGATTGTCGGTGATGATTACGTCGCCGTCCTCGATGATGACGTCGGCGGCGTCGCCCGCCATCGTGATGATCGTTGCGTGACGCAGCGCGATCGTGCCCTCAGGCTTGGCGCGCGGGAACTCCATGACGATTTCAATGGCCACGACGGCCTCGTCGAGATCGAGGGGTTCCTTTTCCTCCTGCTCCTCAGCCTCGTCCCCAGCTTCCTGCCCGGCCTGCCCGCCAGCTTCTTCTTCCTCGGCCTCAGCGCCGGCCTCTTGTTCCTCGGCCTGCCCGCCGGCTCCCTGCTGGCCGTCGCCCTCCGCGGTCTCATCGCCACCCCTCGGCTCCGGGGTGAAATCGATGCTGTCGAACGGTCGCTGGTAGAAGGTCGAGCCGATGGCCCATGTCACCGTGTCACCGCCATCCTCCCAGGCGAAGTAGTCGGCACCGATGTCGGTGATCCGCTGCACGGGAACAGCGGGCCCGCGCACGCTCACCGTCGCGGCGCTGCCCGTGTACGGCGGCACCGCCACCAGCCAGAGCTGATTGTTCACCTTCGCCAGCGCCCACTTGCCGTCGGGTCGCATCAGCACGGTCTCAGCAGCCGGCATCTGAGACGAGCCGGCCCGTCCTGGTCCTGTGACCTTCAGGTGGACTCTCCGGTCGGTGCCGTCATAGCGCAGCGACATGAGCCCTTCGCGTGAGTAAACGTAGATGCGGTTCGGGTCGTCGGCGAAGTGAGGAGCACCGATACCCCGCGCCGGAACGATCAGCTGGACGTCGCCGCCATCCGCCGGGAGCCAGACCAGGTCCAAGGGGATCCTCAGCCCGCCGAACTCACTGAAGGTCTGGTGGCGCATGTACTCGTTGCCGCGCAGGCCCACGATGCGCTCTCCGTCCGGAGAAAAGACAATGTCGGTGTAGAAGGCCGGGTACTCGGTGAGACGCACCGGTGTCCCGGTGCCGTCGGCGCGCGTCTTCCAGATGTGCCCCCCATCCATCGACCAGGTGACATAGGCAATCCACTCACCGTTCGGTGACCAGGCGGGCTTGAATTCCCAATCGTCTCCCGGGGTCAGCCTCCGCGGCTCCGCGGCAGCACCGTCGTCGCTGACATCCATCACGTAGATCTTCGTCAGCACGGAGAAGGCGAGCCTGTCGCCGTCCGGCGACACTCGCGGGTCCTGAATCAGCTTGGCCCGCACCGGCCCCTGCTCGACCTTATAGGGGAACTCCAGATCGGGACCGATGTCCAGGGAGACATCAGCCGTGAACGGGACCTCGATGACGCCACCGGATTCGACGTTCACCCGCTGGATCTTGCCGTCGAAAGAGATCACGATCTCTTGCCCATCTGGGGTGAAAACGAAGCCGGGAAGGACATCACGGCTGGGCATGCCGCTGCCCTCCTGCTCATCCCGTTGTACCGGCCAGATCAGCCAGCGGTCCGCCCCGGTCTGAAGATCGCGAATCCGCAGACCCGTGCGCGTCTCATGGCGGGTCGCGTACACCAGCCTGCGGCCGTCCGGCGACAGCACCGGCCGCATGCCGCCGCCCTCGGCCTGCGTGATCACGTCGACATCGCCGGTGCGCATGTCCATACGGCCAATCTGCCAGCGCGGGAAACGTGCACCGAAGCCACTGCCGGCCGCCTGCGCGAAGAAGAGAAAGCGCCCGTCGGGGGACATCGTCACCCCCAGCCGCGTCGGGCTGCCGCCGCTGCCACCCGGCCCGCCAGGTCCCGAAGGCGCCCCGCCACCACCCGCCGACGGGGCACTCAAGGTGACCCCCGAGCCACCGTTGATGTGGTACATGCGCAACTCGGCCGACCGAGCCCGGCGCGACACGATCACGTACTGGCTATCGGGCGTCCACGTAGGCGAAAGGATCGCGCTTTGCTTCTCGGAGGAGAGCTTGCGTGGCTCGGTCCCATCGATCTTGGCAACCCAGAGGTTGTCGGCTCCGTCGCGGTCGCTGATGAAGGCGATCCACTCCCCGTCGGGCGAAACCACAGGCTGGCTGTCGTAGGCCATGCCCTCGGTGATTCGCTCGGCCGTTCCGCCTGTGATCGGCAACGTGTAGAAGTCGCCCAGCAACTCGAAGACGATCGTCTCCCCGTCAGGAGTGATGGAGAGCGAGATCCAGGTGCCCTCGTCGGTCGTGAACTCGAGCTTCCCGGCTGGCTCCAGTGGCAGGTCTGGCTTCTTTTCGTTGGCCTTCTCCTTCTGCCCCACCTCATCCTGGTCGGCGGGCGGGGAGGCCACCGTCCGGCTAGCCGATTCCAGGCTCCGTGCAGCAACCGAACCTGTCGTCAGCAGGAGGAGGCAAAGTGAAACGACCAGCAGGCGGGCTCTCTTGGCTTTGAGTATCGACATCTGGAACCTCCGCGGATCGAACCTGAATTTCCCACCGCCCTCCGGCTGCGGGCGCGGGGAGGCTCGAGTTGAAGTTGTTGGTCAGTCGTTGACCTGCTGTAAGCAGGTATAGGTGAACTCCTGTTCGTTGCCGCTCGGCGTCAGGTGTAGCTCCCGGGCGCCATGGACCATGCGCAAGCCCGGGCCGAGCTCGGCAAGAAGACTCTCCGGCGAGTAGCGGACCACGTCGAGACCACTGCAGCGGGGTGGAGCGTCGGGGCCAAAGGTAGCAACAATGGCGTGGCCGCCCGGTTTCAGTGCGGATTTCATCGTCGTCGCGTAGCGCTCCCGGCTCTCCTTGCGGGTCAGGAAATGGAAGACAGCTCGATCGTGCCAGACGTCGAAGCGTGCATCCGGCAGCTCGACCTCCCTGACGTCCGCTTCGATCCAACTCACATTCTCCGCGCGCTCGCCCAGCCGTTCTCTCACCCCATGAAGTGCAGGCGCGGCGATATCCAACACGGTGACGTCGGTGAAGCCGGCATCCAGTAGGTCGTCGACAAGGGTGGAGATACCGCCGCCGACATCGATGATTGCACCATCCGTGGCGACTCCGGTGAGTTGCATGAGGGCGAGCGACATCTCGAGCCGTGGCTGATGCCAGGACATTTCCTGGCTCTTCTTCGCGCCGAAGATCCGCTCCCAATGGGCTTTACGATTCACAGACGGTTGGTCGTTCATCCTCTTGATTCTCCCTTTACTGCAACCCTATCGCCACAGCGATGACGATCGCGACCGCGGCGAGACCCAGGAGGGCCAGGAGCCAGCGCGCGGTTACCTTGAACCATTCGTCGTACCCGACCCCAGCCGCCACAAGGATCGCCATGATCGAGCCGTTCGTGGGAGTGATGGCATCACACAGCCCGGCGCCGTACTGGTAGGCGAGAACGGCGACTTGCCTCGACAGCCCGAGCAAATCGGAAAGGGGCACCAGCACCGGCATCGTCAGCACAGCTTGACCGCTGACGCTAGAGACCGGAACGTGAATGCCGACGTGCGCCACGAGCATGCCGAGAGCCGACAGGGTGGTGGGCAAGCCCTCGAGCGGGGTGAACAGCGCGTGCACCAGCGTGTCGACGACCCGGCCCTGCTCGAGAACCACGAAGACGGTGCGGGCGATGCCGATCAGCAGAGCCGGCAAGGCCATGGAGCGGAAACCCTCCACATAGCCTCCCGCCGTACCCTGCAAACCCAACCCACCGACGAGCCCAGCGGCCACCCCCATGATGAAGAACAGCGCCCCCATCTGCGGAAATCCCCAGCCCAAACCCAGCAGCCCATACGCCAGAATGGCGAACGTGACGAGCACCATCGACAGGATGGTGCCGTGGCGCAGACCGAGGGTGACACCGGATCCCGGCTCCTCACCCGGTCCAGAATCATCGTCTCCGTCGATTGCATCCGCCGCCTCTGGTGCCGATCGAGTCTTCATCGCGTAGCGCGTCGTCATCCACAGCCAGAAGGCCACCGCGATGATGAGAAAAACGAGGCGGAAGGCCCATCCCGACAGCAGCGGCAGCTCTGCCATTCCCTGGGCGATGCCCACCTGGAACGGGTTGATCGGGCTGAACGACGATGCCACCAGGGCCGCCCCTCCGCTCATCGCCACCGCGGTTACCCGGGTAAACCCCAGACGCTGGGTCAGGAGCAGCAAAACCGGCAGCATCGGCACGATCTCTTCCTGCATGTTTTCGAGCGCACCGGCAGAAGCAAACAGGATGCCGACCACCGGGATGATCAGGACGTCGCGATTTCGCAGACGATGTAAAAGCCACTCGACCAGACGCTTCAGCGTCCCGGCCCTGTCGATAACCGCGAAGCAACCGCCGATCAAGAAGACCAGCACGATCACGTCGGCGGCGTTGATAACGCCCCCTGTAATCGCAGCGATGGCCTCGAAGAAGTTGACCGGAGCTGGCTCGGTCTCCTGGAACGTGCCCGCCACCACGACGTCTCTGCCCGTGGCGGGGTCGTGCTGGCGGTCGTACTGGCCCGCGGGCAGAAGATAGGTGGCCACGGAGGCCAGCAGAACGCAGGCAACCAGAAGCACCAGCGGATGTGGAAAGCGGGATCGCGTCATGGTGAAAACCTATGACGGTGGTTTCTAATCCATCGGGAGGAACAACGCCACCTATACCGCCAGACTCTTTGCCGAGAGCGATCTCCCTCCTACTGGTCCATGCCCTCCTTGCCCAGGCTGACCAGCTCATCGCGGAAGTCGCGCCAGATGCTTTCGGCCTCGCGGGCCGCGCAGCTCGAAAAGAAGGTCATGTGGGTATCGGCGTCGATCCAGCTAATCTGCAGAGTGTTGAAGATCCCGTTGCCGCCGGCATGAGCGAGCGCCAGCCCACCCACGCTTGGTGACTCTCCGGCGTCGTAGCTGTAGTACTTCTCGAGAGCCTCAGGGCCGAGGATCTTGCCGTCGAACAGTGCCTCGTACCAACGCCCCATCTCTTCGGCGGTCGAGAGCATGCCGCCGTTGCCACGCAGGTTCCAGCCGGGGCCATCGTAGGCCCACGGATGATCGATGGGCGTGCCCCAGCGCTCACCGTCACGGCGATAGCCCACCGCCAGCTCGCCTTGCGTCCAGCCAGGCAGGACGTAGCCGAGTCGGTAAACGCCCGCCGGCTCCAGCACCTCGTCGCGAATGAACTCTTCGTAGGGCTGGCCGCTGACGTCTTCGATGATGATCGCCAACAGGCTGTAACCCGAGTTCGAGTACTCCTCGCGCTCGCCGGGGGTGGCTATGAGGGGCGCGTTCATGATCTTCTCGAGAATCCAGTCGCGCGAGACCACCTGGTAATCGCCGCCGAAAACGTCTCGCATGCCAGCCTTGTGGGTCAGCACCTGCTCCAAAGTGATGTCGCGCTTGTCGGCAGGTGAGTCGGGGAAGAAGCGGGCCAGCGTGTCGGAGGTCGAGAGCTTCCCCTGCTTCTCCAGCTTCAGGACGCCCGTGGCCGTAATCGGCTTCACCAGCGAGCCGATATCAAAGCCGGTGTCGATCGTCATCTCGCGCCCGGATTCAGCATCGGCCCAGCCGTAAGCCTTGTGCATCAGTACCTGGTCGTGGCTGCGGATCAGAATCGTGCCACAGAGGCCCTCCTCGGCCGCGGCGCTGAGCGTTGCGTCGATGGCCTCGATCCGTACATCGGAGGCGACGACTTCGACCGACTGATTGAGCTCGGCAGGCTGAGCAGAGAGACTCCCGAGGCACATGGACGCCACGAGCACCAATGAGCCTGAACTGCTTATCAATAATCTCGCAGGCCCGTTCATTTCGCCCCCTTCTCGACGTAGTCCTTCAGCGCCATGAGGTCCTTCTTACAGGCCTTCTTGAAGGTACCAAAAAACAGCTTGCCCATGAGATTGGCGAACAAGCCCGGCATGATGATCTCGCCGGTCATCTGCAGCAGTGTCTTGCCCTGATCTGAGTGTAGCTCGTAGTCGAACAGAAACTCCCCCTTGCCGGTGGCGCCCTTGGCACCGTCGACGCGCAGGCTCATGCGGCCGGGCGGATCAAAGGCCATGACCTCGAAGACCTCGCTGGCCTCTTTGCCGAACATCTTGCGGGTCTCCTTCCACTCGGTGCCGATGCCGAAGTCGCCCTCGGTGAGCTTCTCGACGGCAACGAAGTTGGGCATCCAATGCTGCCAGCTCTCCAGGTCAGTGATCGCCTCGAAGACTCGCTGCGGGGTAGCCTTGATTCGGATTTCAGTAGAGAAGTTCATACGCCTCTTTCACTCCTTGCTCGGGGAATCTCTTCGACACCGCTGCCCGGACTTTTCTGCGCCGATCCTCGGACCCCAGACCTCTGCGGCTCGGGCCCTGCGGGGCCAGAAGCCTAGCATGCCCCCGGGCAGGGACGACTGGCGTGGAAGCGAGGACGGATCGGGTGTAGGTTTGGATTGCTGCCATCGATTCGTGGCGGGCCTAAGCGCCAGTCACCCGACATCCGGTCACTCCCGACAAGGAGGATGCACCGTCATGGACACTCGCAAGCGGCTTCTCGCCTATCCCCTGGTTGTTTCCGTTCTCGCCCTCGCTTTCGCCGCGCTCTCGTTGAGCTGTGCAGGCGGCGGGGGCGTCGCCCCGGTGCGCTTCGCCGTCACCTTCCCTGAGGAGCTCAGCGCTGAGCCACTCGATGGCCGGCTGGTTCTGATGCTCTCGACGGCCGCTGAAGGAGAGCCACGCTTCCAGATCTCCAGTGGGCCCGACACCCAGCTTGCCTTCGGCGTCGACGTTGAGGGCTGGGCTCCGGGCGAAGAGGCCATCGTGGACGCCAGCGCCTTCGGCTACCCGATTCGCAGCTTGGCCGACGTGCCGGCCGGCACCTACCGCGTGCAGGCGCTGATCAACCGCTACGAGACCTTCAATCGCGCCGACGGCCACGTGGTGAAGCTGCCCCCCGACAAAGGCGAGGGGCAGCAGTGGGCCCGCAAGCCGGGCAACCTCTACAACGAGCCCTTCGAGATCGAGCTCGACCCCTCGAGCCGCACACCCATCAGGGTCCACCTCGATCAGGAGATTCCCGAGATCGTCGGCCCCGAGGACACCGAGTGGATCAAGCACGTCAGGATCCGCAGCGAGCTGCTGTCGGAGTTCTGGGGGCGCGACATGTACCTCGGCGCCCATGTGCTGCTGCCGGCCGGCTTCGACGATCACCCCGATGCCCGCTATCCGATCGCCATCTTCCACGGCCATTTTCCTTATGACTTCGGGGGCTGGCGCACCGAGCTACCCGATCCCGACCTCGAACCCACCTACAGCGCGAGGTTCAGCTGGGAGGGCTACAACATCACGGAGCAGGAGCTCGCCTACCAGCTCTACCAGGATTGGACAAGCTCCGACTTCCCGCGCATGTTGGTGGTCGAGATCCAGCACGCCAACCCTTACTACGACGACTCGTACGCGGTGAACTCAGAGAACCTCGGCCCCTACGGTGACGCCATTACCTACGAGCTCATTCCTTATATCGAAGAGCAGTTCCGTGGCCTCGGCGAGGGTTGGTCGCGCTTTCTTTACGGCGGCTCCACCGGCGGCTGGGAAGCGCTTGGTGTGCAGGTCCTGTACCCGGACGACTACAACGGTTGCTTCGCGGCGTGCCCCGACCCGATCGACTTCCGCGCCTACACCGTGGTCAACCTCTACGAGGACAAGAACGCCTACTACCTCGACAGCGAATTCAAGCGCACCCCCCGGCCCGCCCACCGCGACTGGCTCGGTCACGTCAGCTCGATGCTCGGGGAGGAGAACCACCGCGAGCTCGTGCTCGGCACCAAGAGCCGCTCCGGCCAGCAGTGGGACATCTGGGAGGCGGTCTACTCGCCGGTGGGCGACGACGGCTACCCACAGCGCATCTGGGACAAGATCACCGGCGAGATCAATCCCGAGGTGGCCGAGCACTGGAAGCAGAATTACGACCTCTCCTACATCATGCGGCGCGACTGGGAAACGCTGGGGCCCAAGCTCGAGGGCAAGATCAACATCTATTGCGGCGACATGGACAACTACTACCTCAACAACGCCGTGTACCTGACCGAGGAGTTCCTCGAGAGCACCACGAATCCTTACTACGCCGGTGAGGTCGACTACGGCGACCGCGCCGAGCACTGCTGGAACGGCGACCAGACCCAGCCCAACGCCATCTCACGGCTGCGCTACATCCAGATGTTCGCGCCGAAGATCCGCGACCGCATCCTGGCCACCGCGCCGCCTGGGGCGGACACGACGAGCTGGAGGTACTGACGAGGTACTGTCAAGCTAAGGAAGGTCTGATCAATTGGTCGTCAGTCAGGACGGGGCCTAAATCAAGGAGCTGATCGGCATAAGGGCTTGGATTCAGTTGCCTTCCGAGCTGTCGCCTGCTCTTTCAGCCGCGATGGCGGCCTCTTAGGGTGCCTGGTTCACGTCTGTGCGAGCAGAACCTTGCGTGCCATGAATCAGGTTGGCCAACGCGCAGGTCACGAACAGTCGGTTCGCGTTCTTGTGGAGCCCTCGGTAGCGGACCTTTCTGAAGCCGAAGATGCGCTTGATCACCAGCATCGGGTGCTCGACTTTGGCCCGCACCTTCGACTTGGTGCGGTTTCGGCCTCGGTCTTGCTCGGTCAGTGGCCGGTGACGGTGCCCCTTCTTGTTCGTGAAGTCCTTGGCACGGGGAGCGCGCCGGCGAATGACCTCCTGCCGGCTCGTATAAGCGCTGTCTCCCCAGACCCGCGTCTCCTGCCCGTGCAGCAGATCCTCCAGCACCTGGCTGTCGTGAACGTTGGCGGCGGTGGCCACGACCGAGTGGATCACCTTCGTCTTGCTGTCCACGCCCACGTGTCCCTTCATCCCGAAGTACCACTGATTGCCCTTCTTGGTCGGGCGCATCTCCGGATCCCGCTGCTTGGCCTTGTTCTTGGTCGAGGCGGGGCCGTGATGATCGTCGCGTCGACGATGGTGCCCGTGCTGACCTTCACCCCCCGCCGCCGCAGGTGCTCGGCCACGATGTGGAACACCTGGACGCCCATCTCGTGTGCCTCCAGAAGGTGCCGGAACTGGCACACTGTCGTCTCGTCCGGTGCCGGCTCCCGTCCCAGATCGATCCCCACGAACCCCCGCATCGCCGGTGAGTCGTACAGCGCCTCCTCCACCGCCGGGTCCGACACGTGAAAGATCTGCTGCTGGCAGAGCGCGGGGCAATCGTCTCGTATGAGACGATCCGGAGTTGGTGTGCCAAGTTCAGCTCTGACTACGCTCGCAAGGGTCGACGACGGCGAGATACCAACGCTGCCAAGCGTTTCTTCCGGAAGCTGCTGAAAGGCCAGGGTAGGTAGCAGCTGCGGCTTCTGTCGGTACAAGGAGTTGTTCTGAATCTCTTCCGTCTCGGGCAGCACCGGCTGAGATTGGCGAACTATCAGACACTTCGAGGTCGCGCCTTTGCGGTTTGGACTGAGGCAACTGGCCTCCGAGGATCAGCGAACTCATGGTCGAGGACTGGCCCGATCTCGCCACAGCTTCGTTAGATTGACAGTGCCGTCCAGACGTATGCAGGACACGGCAAGAGTTTACGCGCCCATCACCATAGCCAGCGACGGTAAGCAGGTGATGCGAGGTTGTTGCCGGCACCCGGAACGAGTGACCAGAGACGAAGCCCCATGATACTGTGGTGAAACATTAGCACTGTTTGGCTCCGTGAGTTCGAGGAACGGGGCGGCATGCGCAAACTCGGCACCCCGCTATGAGCCGGTGGCGTTGAGCTTAGATCGCACGCTGCTTCACTGAGGAAACCACTATCCTCACCGGAGTGGGTCGTGAAATCGTTATCTCGTAAGCGAAGTCGTCTCAGCGCCAGACGGGCGGCACTCATTCCCGCCGTCTTCATCGGCCTACCTTTGCTCACCCTACTGGTGCTGCAGTTCCGAGCCATCAACAGCTTCGAGACCACCACAGAGCAGCTTCTGCGCGACGTCAACCAGCATCTCGCCGATGAAGTTGCGACCCGCGTGCAGCGCGATTTCAAGTCGCCCCTGTTCAACGTCATCGAGAAGGTGAACCACCAGTACGTGGTGGAGTTCCGGCTGGATGACCTAATAAGGGAGTTGTACAGAGAGAAAGAGCACGCGAAGCTGATCGAAATCTTTTTTGTCTGGAGCGTGAATTCCGGCCAGCAATACGACGATTCGAAGGAAATCATGGACTCCGAGGTCCGCTTCCTGGCCGTCCGAGGCGGGAATGCGCTCACCGACGTCTCCAAGCTGAACGCCGATGCGTTCTACCGCAACCCTTCCCTTGCCTCGATTGTCATCCGGCTGGCGCAAGAGTTCACCGATCTTCATTCCATCTACGGCATGGCGTACCAGGACTATGAGGGCAAGAGGTACGATTTCGTCTATCACCTGCGCTACGGGGACAATTTTGAGCACACTGATCTGAGCGCCTTTTACGGCTTCATAGTCGACTCGCAGCAGCTGACGGAGGTCTATTTCCCCGAGATGGTCTCGGAGCTGAGGGCGCAGGCGATGGGGACCATGGGAATGCCCATCCCGGAGATTTCGATTCTCAATGATGCAGGAGAAGAGATCTATCGCTCTGGGCCTTCCTTGAAGGAGAACTTCGTCTACGAAACGCAGTTTCCCTTCATCTTCTTCGACATCGACATCATCCACTACCTCAAGCCGCTCACGCCGGAGGTGGACATTCCCTACTGGACGGTCCGCACGGGCTCTGCCAACGCCAACGTCGATTCTATCGCCTGGACCCAGACCAACCGGATCAAGCTTCTCTGGGCGGTCATCGCCTCGGTGGCCGTGGCGGGCGTCGCGCTCACGGCACGGGCCAGCGCACGCGAGGCTCGCCTGGCCGAAATGAAGGCGGATTTCGTTTCCGGCGTGTCGCACGACCTCAGGACCCCGCTGGCGACCATACAGGTCTTTGCCGAGACGATTTCCTTGGGCCGAGCGAGGACGGCCGAGAAGGTGCTGAAGTATGCCAAGATCATCGAAGGCGAGGCCGTTAGGCTTGGCCACCTGATCGAAAGCCTGCTCGATTTCGACGCCATGGAAGCGGGGCTCTACAACAAAAGCCGGGAGGCAATCGATCTTCGGACGCCCGTGAGTTCCGCCATCGCCTCCTGTCGCCGCCAGCTAAAGGCCCACGACTTCCGCACCGAGGTCATTCTACCTGATCGGGAGGTGCTGGTGCTCGGCAACGACGCCGCCCTGCAACAGGTGTTCCGCAACCTCATTGGTAACGCAATCAACTATTCCGATTCGAGCTGCTGTCTGAGAGTTGCCCTCTGGACATCCAACGGGCACGCTTTCGTCGACGTCATCGATCACGGCATCGGCATCCCGGCCCGGGAGCTGGAGAATATCTTCAACCGTTTCTACCGCGTCCGCAAAGACCCCCTGACGGGTCCCGCGGGTACCGGGATCGGTCTTACGCTCGTCGAACATGTCGTGCGCAATCATGGCGGCAACGTTTTGGTGAAGAGCCGGCGCGGCGAGGGCTCGACCTTCACAGTGAAGCTCCCCCTCGTGCTGAGAACCGAGGGGCAGGAAGCATGAAGCGTATCCTGGTGATCGAAGACGAGCCCGAGATGCTCCTGGCCCTGGAGGACAACCTGGAACTCGAAGGCTATGACGTGATCACCGCGAGTGACGGTGAGGAGGGCCTGAGGAAGGCGATCCAGCACCGCCCGGATGCCATTATCCTGGACATCATGCTGCCCAAGCTGAGTGGCTTCGATGTTTGTCAGATGTTGCGCTCCCGCGGCATCGACAGCCCCATCTTGATACTGTCGGCACGCGCGCAGGAAAGCGACAAGATACTCGGCCTAGGCATCGGGGCCGACGATTACGTGACCAAGCCGGTCAGCATCAACGAGCTGCTTGCCCGGGTGAGGGCGCTGCTGCGACGAGCTAACGCCTCTCCCTCCCGGACCGATCGCTACCGCTTCGGCGATGTGGAGATAGACTTCCGCAGGCAAAAGGCACAGAAGAGCAGCGAGAAGCTGTCGCTAACGACGCTGGAGCTCAAGGTGCTCCGCTACCTCATCGAGCGGCGAGGTGAGGTGGTGTCCCGCGAGCGGCTGTTGGGTGATGTGTGGGGCTACAGCATCCTTGCCGACAGCCGCACGATCGACAGCCTTGTGGCGCGCCTCCGCAAGAAGGTCGAGAGCGACCCGAGGGACCCTGAGCACATCCTGACCGTCCATGGGGTCGGCTATAAGTTCGAGGACTGAGCATCGATATGGGGCGCCAGCGTAACTGTAACTGGATCTTGACGCGGCGCACCGTATCGGACCGCAATACCACACTCGCTGGCATTAAGGCAGGCCAGTCGACATCGCCCACAACAACATGTCACAAGATCTCACAATCCTCGAACAAATCTCGCCCGCTCCGCTGATATCATGGAGTTTGGTTTCTCGGTGGACGCTCGCAGCCTGCGTCCTGGTCCTGGTTCAGCACAACAACAAGAACTTGGTGCCTAAATGGCTTTTCGCCGCCTTGAGCATATCGGTATTTGCGTCAACGACTTGCAGGATGCGTGCGAGCGCTTCGAGCGGCTGTTTGGCTTGAAGGCACGCGACTTCCGGAACGATCAGTCCAAGGGGATGCAGTACGACGCCCGCATCCTGCTCGGCAACGAGTGCTGGCTGCACCTGGTTCAGAACTGGAATCCGGACTCGCGCGTCACCAGCTTCGTGCAGGAGCGTGGGGAGGGCCTGGACCACATCGCGCTGCAAACGGACGATATCGAGGCCGACGTGGCGCATCTTCGAGAGATCGGTGTGCCCATATTCCAAGACAAGATCTTCCCCGCCAACGATGGCTATGAGGCCTTCGTCTTCCCCGACCAGCTTCCGGGCCTCACCGTCGAGCTGATCCAGCCACACGAGACGTCCTGGATCTATCCCGAGGATGCCGTGGGCGAGAGGGTGAGCGACAGAATGGGCATCATTCGCCTGCAACACGTCGGCCTGGTGGTGAGGGACTTGCTGGATGCGTGCCAGCGCTTCGAGCAGCTCTTCGGCCTGAAGGCATGTGACTTCCGTGACGATCAGGGCAAGGAGATGCAATACGATGCCCGCATCCTGCTCGGCAACGAGTGCTGGCTGCACCTGGTGCAGAGCTGGGATCCTGAGGCGCGCGTCACCGAGTTCCTGCAGAGTCGTGGCGAGGGCCTTGAGCACATCGCCTTGCAGACCAAAGAGATCGAGAGCGACGTGGAGTACCTGCGAAGCATCGGGACCCCCATCTTCCAGGACAATGTCTTCCACGCCAACGATGGATTCGAGGCTTTCGTGTACCCCGACCAGCTGCCAGGCTTGACCGTGCAGCTGATCCAGCCTCATGCAACGAGCTGGACCTATCCCGAAGAAGAACCGCTCGCGACAGTCCAAGCAACGGGCGTGGAGTAAGCACACGAGAACCAGCGACTGAGCGTCTCCCGGGGAAGGGGTCGAGGAAATTACCTACCACCTGGACAACAAGGTACCGGTTGCCACGTACCCGGAGTCTGTCCTGCGGCAGTTTGCAGAAGACATGCTTCTGGCACTGGGGGCGACGCAGGAGGAGGCCCGCATCACCGCCGACGGCTTGATCACGGCTTCCTGCTGGTGGCATCCGGGTCAGGGACAGGGACTGGAGAAGTTCTTTCGTTACACTCGCCGGGTGGAGAACGGTGGCATCATTCCCGGTGCCAAGATGGAGTGGGTCAAGGATGGGCCCTCCTACGCGCTACTGGACGCAGCCAAGGGCTTTGGCTACGTTGCGGCTCATCGCGCTATGGTACGAGCAACTCAAAAGGCTCGTGATACAGGCATCGCCATCGTGGGCGTACGCAACAGCAACCACTTCGGCATTGCCGGCTACCACGCCTATCAGGCCGCACAGAAGGGCATGATCGGCTGGGCTCTGACCAACGCGGGGGCGGAGATGGCTCCCTGGGGAGCGGCAAAGCCTGTCCTTGGCACAAATCCGTGGGGCATCGGCATTCCTCGTGGCGCGGAGAAACTGCCGATCATCCTCGACATGGCTCTGACGATGTCCGGCAAGGGCATGATGCGTTGGCACCGACGCGCCGGGAAGCCCATCCCGGACAACTGGGCCCTCACCCCCGACGGCCGCCGAACCGTCGACCCGGCGGAGGCGATGAATGGGCCCATGCTACCTATCGGCGAGTACAAGGGGTACGGGCTGAGCCTGGTTACAGACGTCTTCTGCGGCGTCATGACCGGGGCCCTGTTCGGCCTGTCAGTCTTTCAGGACGACCTGGACTTCGATGTGGGGCATCTCATGCTGGCGATCAACCCCGAGGCCTTCATGCCTCGCAGCGAGTTCGAAGAGCGTCTAGAGAGACTTATCGACGAGGTGAAGAGCGCTCCGCCGATCGATCCGGAATGTCCGGTGATGCTGCCGGGAGAGGCTGAGCAGCTCCGCATGAAGCGGCGACGCGACGAAGGCATCCCGGTGGACCTGAAAACTGTGCAACGCCTGGAGGAGATTGCGGCGGACTTGAACGTGCCGTTCACGCTGGCGGAATGACAGGACCGTCGTTCCAGTACGAGGATCAGTGGCCTCGGCGTTTGAACAGCCCCAAGAGTTGAACTGTCCGATAACTTGAACACCCTCAAAACCTCAACAGCCTCGCTGCTCGATGAGGGAATGAACAGGGGAAAAGAAGAATGGCCGACGAACTGAAGATTGGAACAGTCTCCGCGCTTCCGGGCACCGTGAACCGAGGCGGCATTCCCATCGGCAACAACATCTGCGGTCGAGGCAACGAGATTCCGATCATCGTCTACCGGGGCGCGAACCAGGGCCCGACCTTGTGGTTGAACGGTGCCACGCACGGCGACGAGCCTGAGGGAGCTTTTTCGATCTTTCTGACCCTGGAGAAAATCGACCCGAACGAGCTCCGGGGAACTGTGGTGGGCGTGCCGGCCATGAACGTTCCGGCGTTCGCCGCCGGGTTCCGCGGAAACCCGCTGGACACGTTCTCCTACGACATGAACCGCGTCTACCCTGGCAAGCCCGACGGGTACCCCACCGAGCGTGTGGCCGATGCCCACTGGAATGCTATGAAGGAGAGCTGCGACCTGCAGATCGCCATCCACTCGGGAGGCGAGCATTCTTATTTGGCCCACATGATTTTCGCTGGCGATAACGTGGCAAACAGGGAGCTCGCTGCCGCCATGGGCCCCAACTGGGACCTGGTTTTCCGCAGCGGCACGGGCAGCAGGAACCCGGCCTCGATGGTCGCCGATCTCGGCAAGGCAGGGATCACGATAGAGCTGGGCGGCAACTGCCGCACGCTAACCCGCGACTTCCACGAAGTTGCAGGCGACCTGTCCGAGAGCTATCTGAACGTCATGCGCCACTACGGCATGATCGAGGGTGAGGCCAAATATGCCGGGGAATGGCGACTCGGCCACCAGATCGCCCTGCTCGCACCGGCTTCAGGGATGTTCGTGGGCAACCCCGACCTGCGCTTCGAGGAGTCGATCGAAGAAGGCACCCTGCTGGGCCAGATCTACAACCTCTACGGCGATATCGTTGCCGAGCTGAAGGCACCCTGTCAGGGCGTGGTCTTTGGCCTGCGCTCCCGCCCCGCCGTGATGGAGGGCGAATGGTGCTGCTTCTTCGGTATCGTGGAGGAGACCCGCGACGACTTGGTGCCGCGCTGAGGTCAAGTCCTCAACCTCGCTTCTCTCCTACTGCACCTCGCTTCCCTTCCGCTCCCCACTTCTACGCCGTTCCACCTCGAGCTTGCCGTCGATGAAGACCATCTGCGGCAGGACGCGGTAGTCGAAGGGATGCCCTTCGAGAACGATGAAGTCGGCGTTCTTGCCCACGTCGATGCTGCCGATATGATCGTCCATGTCGAACATCTCGGCGGCGTTGAGCGTCGCCATCTTCAGGGCCTCGACCTCCGGCACACCGTTGCGGAAGGCCCAGGCCGAGTTGAGCACCGGTTCGCCGCCTAGACGACCCGTCGGCGACGCACGACGCGAGGCGCCCGGCCCGAAGAAGGCCACCTTCACGCCGGCGCGGCTGAGAATCGCCGGGCCCTGGACGCTCCAGCCCTCTCCCCCACCGCGGATCTCCGAGCCGTAGCTCCCCGAGTTTCCGAGAATGACCCCGGCACCCGCGCTCGCCAGCTCTTCGGCAATTACGTGCGCCTCCACCCCGCCGCTGACGATCAGGCGCAGGTCGTAGTCTTCGGCGATCCGCATCGCCTCGCGGATCTCGTCCACGCGATTGGCGTGGATGACGGCGGGTACCTCCCGCTGCAGAAGGGGGAGAAGGGCTTCGTAGCGCTGGTTGTACTCGCGTGCCGGGCCGCCCTGGGAGTATCTCTTGGCACTGTCCAGGGATTGCCGGATCATCCGCGAGACATCCTCAAGTGTGATCGGAATCTGTGAGTCACCGGCCCAGGACCGGGCCGTCTGCCGGGTGAGGGAGAACACCATGCTGCTCGGCTCTCTCCTTGCCATCTTCTCGACGTCCATGCCGGCGGTCTTGACTACCACGCCGCTGCCACCGATGAGGTTCCGGTGTCCGGGCGTGACGTTGATCGCGGTAACGCCGATGTCCATGTTCACTCTGTAGGAGGGAAACCAAGGATCGACAGCATAGATCGCGTTCATCTCGGGAACGATGGGCTCGGTGATCTCGTCGTTCTGCACCTGCCATTTGAGATCGCCGATCCAGTCGTTGGGGAAAGCCCGACCGATGATCCACCCGGGGAGGATCACTCTTCCGCCGGCGTCCATCACAGGCACGCCGCGAGGAGCGCTGCCACCTGCCTCTACCCGAGTGAACTTGCCGTCCTCCACAACGATGGTACCGTTCTCGATCTCACCATGGCTCACCGTGAAGATGTGAGCGTTGGTGATGGCGAAGGTTGTATCCTCGGGCCTGATCTCATTCCTTATGGGCTCGAAGGGGCCGACGGACCTCGGCCGGTCGGGTTGCAGGATCTCCTTGCGTTCGTATTCCAGCACCCCATCGACGAAGACCCTCTCGATGCGATCGGCGGTGAGGTCGAGGAAGTGCCCGTCCAGCAGCACGAGATCGGCGTCCTTTCCTGCCTCGATGCTGCCTACCCGGTCATCGAGCATCATCGCCTTGGCACCGTTGATCGTCATCACCTCGAGCGCCTGCTGGTCACTCAAGCCGTGCCGCGCCAGGAACGCGCCGTACTCGCGGAAATCCTTGAAGTGTTGTCGCGACATGTCTGTCTGGATACTGGCGGACACGCCCGCCTCCAGCAGCTCCTTGAGGACGTTGTGGGGCTCGGGATCACCGAAATACTGGACAATCATCATCGGCCCAACGACCGGAATGATCTTGGTGCCGCCGAGCAGATCCGCCAGGGGGAAAACCTCCTCCGCATGGCCCAGCGCCAGGCGATCGATGAACCCGTACTTTCTAGCGAGGCGCATGACCATCATGAGCTCGCTCGGGTAGTGCGAGTGGACGTGCACCATGACATCACCGCGGATAACCGCCGCAAGCGCCTCGAGTCGCTCATTGACCTCCGGCGGTTCGGTGATCCGCCCAGCTTCATATTCCTCCTGCTGTTCCAGGTAGACCTTGGCCCTGCGGAAATACTCGTCGGCGGTCGCATACCAGCCCATCACCGTCTGTGGCGTCGCGCCCGGCCGCATCTTGATCAGCGGCCGCACCGCCATCTTGAGGTCAACGTAGGGCTTGAAGATCATGTCCTCGCCGGGCGTACGCTTCATCTTTATTGCTACCGACTGGCCGCTGCTGATGATGCCGCTGCCCGAGCGGGTGATAACCGAGGTCACCCCTCCGGAGAGGGCAACCTGGATCATGGGGTCTTCCAGGTTCAGGTTCTCGACGGCCTTCCACTCGGAGGTCACCGGCCCCGGGATGCGGCCCCTGCCGGATCGCCGGAGTGCCAGGTGGGTATGTGCATCGATCATGCCGGGGATGACGACCTCGGCGCGGTATTCTCGCGCCCCGCTAGGTGCATCGACCGTCTTGCCCACCTGCTGGATCTTGCCGTTCTGGATTAGGATCTCGCCGTCCTCGATGATGCCGTTGGTGACCGTGTAGATCTTCTTCGCCTTGATGACGATGGCACTGGACTGGAAAGACGCTGCAGCGGGTTCCGTCGGCACGGCCATGACCAGGAATACAAACACCAGTAGCGCTATCGGCGCGCTCCACCTCATTCTCTCAATCATCTTGCCCCTCTCCTTTCGAAACGAGCTTGCCGTCGATGTAGACCCTCTGTGGCAGCACCTTGTAGTCGAAGGGATGACCCTCCAGGATCATGAAGTCGGCGTCCTTGCCCACGTCGATGCTGCCGATTCGATCGTCCATGTCGAACATCTCGGCGGCGTTGAGCGTCAGCATCTTCAGCGCGTCCTGCTCCGGCACTCCGTTACGGAAGGCCCAGGCAGCGTTG
>SDBT01001487.1_pt1 | contig 41436 bp, 61 predicted proteins | sample 2277101 | NCBI WGS metagenome assembly SDBT01 (sample SAMN10404973, study PRJNA504765) | marine sediment metagenome | isolation source: marine sediment core GS10_PC15, 103 cmbsf | place: Arctic Ocean: Southern Knipovich Ridge | collected 2010 | reverse complement strand
GTTAGTTCGCCCAAAGCTCTTCCATCCACTGTTACTATATCCTCAAAAGTTAGTTCGCCTAGCTCAGCAAAACCAAACGGTAAACCCATCTTAAGCGGACTCTTGAAAGTCGTAGTATTCTTCGTCTGAGCAGAAGGAGTCGTCGTATTTTTAGTTGTGCCAGCCCAAGCCATTATTTATAGTTTTCCCTTCGGGGTGTTATTTTGTCTTTCTTACCTTTATTTCTGTCTCCATAGAACCAAGCAAGCTCCACCTTCAAATCCTTAAGTTCTCTATCAAGTCCATCAACTCCTGGTATACCATTTGCCTGCATCCAATCTCGGGAAGAACCAACTGATAGTATTGAGTGGAGAGGTTCAGCAAAACCAGGTTCCTTGGTTGTGTCACCGTTCACAAAGGCATCTATTTCTCGAGCGATATACAACTTAAGCCCATCAGTTATAGTTACATCACTCGCTGCTGGTGCAGGATACAAGAATATCGAGTTAGCAAGAAGGTCATAGGAATGAGGTAGTCCATCTTCATCTTCGTACTCTGACAAAGCAACCTTAATTTCACTCTTGTCTATCTGTTTCAACAGACGATAGTCTCCTTCGCTATCTAAGACCTCCACACGATACACCTTAAGTGCCGCGCCCAAGGTTGTAGTTCCCTGAAGAGAACCTGCTGTAGATGTTGGCAAAGCATAGTCTTGCTGGCCAGCCACAAGGTCATTCGTAAAGATAGGAAGGTCTGTCTTACTTTCGTCATCAAATTCCCAAGTTCCCTCTGCACGCCAAATCCACAAGGTAGTCTTGTAAGCCCACCTGTTCATAAGTGTCGTAAAATCTTTTAGAAGGTTTGAGTCTCCGCTAATCGCGGCAACACCAAGCCCTGTTAAGGTCTCACAATGCTGTATGAGACCTTCTCTGTTTGAAGTATCGCTGAACTGCATACACAAACATTATATCAGAAAGTGTCGTCTAACTCCATAATAAACTCTGGTATCTTCCCACCCAAAAGCTCACAGTTCGGTATTATACAGTGCCCACCTATCTTTCCGTCCATCTGTCGCAAAACATATTTCGTATACTCTGGGTACTCAAGTTCCTTATAGCCGTTATTATATGTCTCATTTGCGTCTGTATAAACCAAAGAGAAATCTAAACCTTTCTCTTCACAATAACGAGCTATCTCTTTCTGAAGCACAATGTTCAATCCATAGATTGTAGTATCCCACAACTTCAATGCCTCTGTAGTTTCAGCCTTCGGTGTTGAAACAACCATAATTTCAATATCACTAAAAATCTTTGCAGCTTCAATAGCTTGTTCTCCACCAAAGTATTTTACAAAAGTTCTAATACTACCATCAAGATAGGGATGTATTCCTCTTATAGGAGAGTGGACAGCTCCACACTTATAAGAAGTTCCCACAGGAACCGTCGAGTGGATTATGGTAAGAGACGAACTATAATCCTTTTGATACTTCTTAACCTCTTTAACAAAGTTATCAAAATAAGGAAAGCAGACATGAAGAACATCAAAGGTTCCACCAACGTCATCGTTGATGTCTCTTTTCTCTACCTGATAATCCTTGGCATAGAGAACTGTATAAATCGCACGACCAACCTCACCAAACCCAACCACTATGTGCCTCATACCTCCAGCTCTCCTTTATGAACCTCTTCACGAACACCACGCAAATGACGAAGCTTTGAACGAAACCCTTCCAACTCTTTCCTTTTATTACCACTTGCTTGATTTAGTTGGTCATCTTTAGGATTAGCCAAAAACAACGCGGATATAGTTCTTTGGTCAATCTCAGCATTAACAACAGTTTTCATTAACTCAGCTTCTAACTTATCCAAGAAATCGACTATGAACTCAATATCATCTTTCTTCATAAAATTCTCTTATTTTCTTTACCACATACGACCTTTCGCTATCCTTCAAACCAGAACTTGATGGCAGATACATTCCCCGTTTCCCAAGCATATCTGCCACAGGAAACTCTTCGTTAGACTTGTATGGTTTCTGCCAATGCATTGGGAAAAAGAAAGTTCTAGTTTCTATCTTTTCAGTATGTAAATAACGCATCAGAGCATCCCGCTCTTCTTCCGAGGCGGTTACAATTCCATACATCCAGTAAGTATTTAGCACATTATCTTTCTCTGTTGGTGTTCCTACTAAATCCCTTAGATTATCAGTATAGAACTCAGCGTTCGCTATTCTAGCGTCAACCAACTCATCCATTCGTTTAACTTGTCCCAAGCAATATGCTGCCTGTAACCCACCAATCCTATTGTTACCAGAAATTCTTCTATGGACAAAGTGCTTCTCGGGATGAAAATCATAAGCTCTCAAAGCCCTTAGTTCACGCGCCCAGTTATCATTATCTGTAGTAATCAATCCACCCTGTCCTGCTGTTATCGTCTTATTCGCGTACAACGAGAAAGCAGCAATGTCTCCCAAAGTACCAGTATATCCCTCCATGTAGGTAGACCCAAGAGATTCTGCGGCATCTTCAATAATGGATATTCCATACTTGCCAGTTAAATCCCAAATCTCTTCCATGTCGCACGGGTGTCCGTAAATATGGACTGGCATAATCGCCCTCGTCTGTGGAGTAATTTTCTCCTCAATCAAATCCACATCTATATTCCCATTTAGTTCACTATCAACAAACACTGGGACAGCTCCCATAACCCTTATAGCATTAGCAGAAGCAATCATTGTGAATGTCGGTAAGATTACTTCATCTCCTTTTCTAATACCAAGAATTCTTAAGGAGAGAATCAAAGCTCCCCAACCAGAATCAACTGCTATTGTATGCTTAACTCCTATCTTCTCCGAGAAAGCCTTTTCCAATCTTTCTACTGGTGGAGAGACTGGAGAAATCCAGTTATTCTCTAGAGCCTCAAGAACGTACTTCTTTTCGAGGTCTGTTGTGTCTGGTTCGCAAACTCTAATCATCTTCACAAGTAAGTAAATCAGAAGAGACCATTAGTTTCACTAAATCAGCGAACTTAACCCGTGGTTCGAATCCAAAAACCGCTTTGGCCTTCGAATAGTCAGCTTGCAAAACATCAACCTCGGCAGGCCTGAATAATTTCTCATCGATAACCACATAGTCTTTCCAATTCAACCCTGCGTGCTCAAAGGCAGCAACTACCCATTCTTCAACCGAATGAGTTTCTCCAGTTCCAATAACAAAGTCGTCTGGTTCATTGAGTTGAAGCATTTTCCACGCTGCCTCAATATATTCTGGTGAGTACCCCCAGTCACGTTTCGCAGAGAGATTCCCAAGCCGAAGATTATCCTGAAAACCATGCTTTATCCTCGCAACAGCTTTAGTAACCTTGCGCGTCAAATAATCATCACCCCTCCTCGGAGATTCATGATTGAAGAGAATCCCATTACAACCAAACACCCCGTAGGCCTCCCGATACTTCTTTATAGCTTGAAAACCAACATTCTTCCCCATTCCATAAGGACTCTGAGGATTAAATCTAGTGCGCTCGTTTTGTGGTGATTCCTCAACCGCACCGAAGAGTTCCGATGTAGACGCTTGGTAAACCTTGGTATGCGGACTGTGATTCTTAACTGCCTCAAGAACTCTTATAACCCCATTGCCGTTTATATCTACTGAATACTCAGGCATATAGAAACTTTCCTGAACATCCGCCTGAGCTGCGAGGTTATATAACTCGTCTGGTTGAACTTCTAAGATAACCCTATTTATAGACGAGGCATCTCCCATGTCACCCGAATGAAGAAACAACCACTTTCTATAAATGTTGTCGTTTTGAACCATGTGAATAATGTTACGCAGGTTTCCGTAACCAGAAGAAGCACGACGAACTAGTCCGTGGACTTCGTATCCTTTCCCAATCAAGAGTTCAGCGAGATACGAACCGTCCTGCCCAGTAATACCTGTTATTAGTGCTTTCATATTATCCTATTGAAATTCTCATATTTTTATCTACCTTACCCGCACATTTACAGAGAAAGTAAGTATATCCGTCCCAAATTTTCGTGATGTAATTCAGTGCTTCCAAGTCGGGTTTAAGTGATTTTCCACAAAGCATACACTTCTCTACTTTCTCGTAACCCGAAGGATAATTATATTCTTCCTTACTCATTTATGATTCCCTTTTTGTTCAAACACCTGAACTACCACTTTCTCTGGCACGTCCTTAGCCCATTTCCACTCAGAACTTTGACTATCTAGAACCACGTCATAGTTAGTTGGTCTAACCAAGAAGACAAGACTGATTGTGTGAACCCCACTATCAAGGTCAAACGGGTTCTTATCGAAGTGCTCATCGTAGTATCCCAACTCTTCAATCACTTCCACATCAAGTCCCACTTCCTCTTTTACCTTTCTGACAACGGCTTGATGAGCAGTTTCCCCCTTATGCATCCTGCCACCGATAATCCACCACTCGTCTTTCAGAGGCTCATTCTTCCTTTTAATCAGAAGATACCTTCCATCCTCACTAACGATTATCGCATCTACACAGAGGATAACCGTCTTATCCATTATGTTTCTGTACTCATCCTCGGGTATTTCCATAAAATAGTGTGAATTGTGGCACACTCACCGCGAATACACCTCCATCATCGAGCCACTCCCTCTCTCGCTCAATGAATTTTTGCGTGAACCCCCAAGGCAAGATGAAGAAAATCTCTGCATCCTTACGAGCCTTTTCTTCAGACACAATCGGTATGTTTGTTCCAACTGTGTACTTCCCAATCTTGTCTGGGTTTCTGTCCGCTATACCCTTCAGCAAAGAACTATCTATGCCGTAATACTGAAGCATAGTATTCCCCTTCGTCGAAGCTCCGTAACCATAAACAGGAACATTCATTTTGACGTTATCGTGAATGAACCCCTTCATCAACTCACCGTTTCGTTTAATTCTCTTCTCAAACTCAAGAAAGTCTTCCTTCTTATAATCTGGTTCCTCGTAACCAATACTTCCCTCTTTGTAATGCCTAGCAAATATGCGGTAGCTACCACCATTTATATCGTTCTCTTCGACCTTGAAAATCTCCAAGCCATTCTTCTCAAACAGAAACTTCAGACTCTTATACGAATAGTATTCCAAATGCTCATGGCAGATATTCCCAATATCGTTTGTCTCCATCATTGGTTGGAGTGTCATAAGCTGTGCCACAAACACACCATCTTCGTGGAGAGCTTCAGCGACATCCCTGATAAACTGGTTCGGGTCTTCCATATCATAAAACATACCGATTGCGGTAATAATTTTCGCCTTCTTTATCCCTATGTACAGTTCCTTAGACCAAAAATCTTCTAAAACTATGTGACAATGCTGTCTCAATTTTGGAAGAAGATTCGTTGCTGGTTCACAACCAATCTTGATAAATTTATCTGGAACAAAACTTAGAAGAGTGCCGTCGTTCGCACCAATATCCAAAAAGATATCACCAGGAGAAGGCGTAGCCATAGGAATAACTTGCTCAACAATCTCCCGAAGGTCGTTTACAATCTTCTCGTTTATCCCACTCTCGTACCAATAGTGCCTCGCATAGAGAAGTTCCTGCGGAGCTGTATGCTTTAACTGTAAAAGCTCACACTCCTCATTAGTACAAAGTGCAAGCTCTAACGGTGCCCTAATACCTTCCTCACCTTTTTTTACAAAGGCTGATACATACAAATTCCCCAAAGAAAACAGCGATGTTATCTTAGCACCACAAACACGGCAAGTATCACGTTCTATGGTTTTCAAGGGTTTCACTGGACGCTTTCTAACAGTTTGGTGTATTTCGGTAATAGTGTCAACCAAGAATTATCCACAGCCCAATCCCTACCATATTCCGAGAACTTAGATATGTCTCTGTTCGCCCATTCATCAATCTTCTCCGCTATTGCCTTCGGGTCTATACGAGCCGCCTCAGTCTCTATTAACCTATTAGCAGCGCGGGTTGTGTACATCTCCTCTGGCTGAAACATAAGCTCTCTCGGCATATACTCGTTAAACGGATAAATGTCAGTAGTGATAACAGCTAGTCCACACGACATAGCTTCAATCACGGGCAGACAAATGCCATTATAGTCTTGTGGATACACCAGCACATCTCCCTCACGCCATAACTGCCAATAGTTCTTAAAATTAACAACCTCAACTTCACATCTTGGGTCTTTAGTCTCAAACACATTATGCCAAGTAAAGATTCTGAACTTAACATCAGATTTTACAAGCGGAATCGCATCTAGTAGAAGCTTAGTTCCTTTTCGAAAATTCATCCCAGTATGGCTTGCGGGGTGAATAAACGTCTTTGCCTTTTCTCTTTTAACCCAACGCAACTTATCGGTAGCTACTGGAACTGGCAGATACTCAACTCTTGTGAGATAGTCTTTGAACACGTCATAATCTAGTTTCGAAGGACAAAGAAGTAAGTCTGGGTAGTATGGCATTTTCTCTGGAGTCATCTCATACATTGTATAGAGAACAGTCTTAACTCCAGCCTTTCTCGCTTTCGGTATAAGAGACCAATCATAGAAAGTCTCCGCACTAAAAACCACATCTATATCACTAAAGAACCAATCTAATGTTTCACTCCAATCTTTTGTCCCTATCTGTGTATGTCTAGAAATCGTCTTTGTCTCGAAATCCTCATATCTCTCAGGAAAGTTAGCATGAATTTCGTGCTCAACCAACAGAACCTTGTCAGGTTTGAGGTGACGAGCGAACTCCCAGGAAAGAGTCCCGAGTCCGCTATTGTCCATACGACATATCATCCCTAATTTCATTTTAGGTTTTTGTCTATCCATTTTTCATACTCCTTCTCATCTTCATAAAGCGTGTTGCGCCACCCTCTCTGCGCCCCAATCCCAACAAAAGCATCCCAGATAGAACCAAGGTCAAGGAAAAACGAACAAGGAATCTCTTTGTGCATTTTCTGTACAAATATCGCAGCAGGAAGCCCCATAGCAACAAGATAAACTCCTGACTCACCATACTCCAAACACTCCTTTGCTGCTCTATCTATTTCCTTGTGACAGTTTGGATACGAAACTTCAACAAAGTGGTCATAGTTCAGAAAATCCAACCCACGAAGTGCAGCGTTACTCACTATCACTACGTTTTTAGTCTTCAAAACATCTATTAAAGGCTTTAGATTGCCTTCGCGCGTTTCTCTGTCCCACATATCTTTTTCATAAAACTCTAACTCAAGCCCCTGCTTCTCAAGAAAGTTATCAATCTTCTCTTCCCCAATACCACTTGCCCGAGTATCTCGTATCACTTCTGGTGTGCTAAATAGAAAATCGTCAGCCTTAAAATGAAGACTCTGAATCAACTCATCACAAAGTTCTTGTGTATAAACCGTGTGTTCCGCATTAGCTTTCCCAATACGCTCTTTCAGAATAGCTATCCACTCTCCGTCTCCATACATCCCCATAGAAAAGAAGTCATCATTTTGAATCTTTTCTACATACCAAGAAAGTGGTTTATTTATTATTCGCATTGTTATGAATTATCATGTTTCCATTGTTTCTATACACAAAACGGGCTTCTCAGATAACTCCCTAATCTTTTTAGCCTGCACCGATGAACTTTCTATAAAGAGAACCGTATCAGACTGCCCATAATAATCAGCCTTTTGTTCCGCGTGGTCATTGGCTTTCTCTCGTGTCTCCTTTGAATCGTGCGGAGACATAATTAAGTTTCTATAAACAATTCCATGACCCCTAAGCCATCTCCTTGTTTCACTTCTATATTTCTCCAACCTACTTGTAACCAAGGAGTGTACTGGAACAGTGGGAATATACCTTGGTCTAGCGTTTGATAAAAACTCCTTGTATCCTTCTCCATCATCGTTTTGTAACTCTGTTGGGTCTTCACATAACACACCATCTATATCCATACAAGCACGCGCAAGCAAGCCATGGTGAGCAAAGTTCCACTCAAAAATTCTCGGTTGCTCCATTGTCTCATAATAGTAATCAACTGTTTTCTCTTTTTCTGGCGTGACATAGACAGCACCAAAATAAATGTTCTTAAACGGGCTAAGTTCATTCTTTACTACACCCATTGTTTTCCCTGTATCTAAAGAATCATCCAACACAAGAATCTTTTCAACCTTTCGCTCTTGGTCTCTGTCTCCACCAGACAAAATCTTTATCCCGTCTTTTACCACTCCAAACTTACAATTCCAAATCATTGCAAGCATATAAGCTGGAAGCACCCCACTTCTAGGCACACCAGCAACCAAATCAAATCTCGGTAAATACTGAGAAAAGTCTAAAACATCCTTCGATAGCTGTCCGTAATTTACAAAGTTCATTTTTTTATAATTACATCTACTTGTCTCAACGATAAAATTTGTTTATTGGTCATTGGTTCTTCCTTAAAGTTAAAGATAGAAAAACCATTCTCCCTAATTTTCTCTAGAAAAGGCGTGACACTTATATTTACAGCCTTATACGCCTCATTAAATAATTCCATACAAATACCCTTAATTTGTGGAAACAACTTTGTCATTCCATCCCACACCTCTGGTTCAGATAACTCTGCATCTATCTTCATAACTATTGGTCTATCCTCAAACTCTATATCATTTAACCTTATCACGTCTATCGGAAAGGTTGGTCTTTTGCCCTCAAACCTATCTATTATAGAATGTGAAGGAGAACCCCAGTCAGCATCATACATCTCTCCTTCCCCAGTAAAATTAGAGACCGCCTTATTATAAATTTCATACCTACCTAATTGCCGACAGTTCCTTTCCAAAAACTCAAATGTCTCCTCGGCTGGTTCAAACGCCAGTGCTCTAAATGGCTTCTTTGTACCAACAACAGGAACAAACACACACCCTATGTGTGCACCAACATCAATAAAAATATCTTCCTCTGTCACATTATCTATTAACCAAGCAATACTTTCTTTCATTGTCCCGTTATCTAGATAGATTTCGTCTGGAGTATCAATACTAAATGATTTCATATTCCTCTGGCTTTCCATAGTTTAAGATTAACGCGTTCAAAGCAACTCTTCTCAGTTCTTCCTTAAATTCTTCCCAATTACTCAATGAGATAGCAATAACCCAGTCGAACTCCTTGTCCTTAAACGGCAATCCATCCTTCAGGTCAGCCACCACAAACCTCTTCTCAGGATATTCCTGTTGTGCTATCTCAACAAATTCTGGAACGAAGTCAAAGCCAGTATAGTTTTCAAACCACCCAGCAACTCTTCCTACCCCACACCCAGCATCAAGAACCTTGTCGTCTTTCTTTATGTATCTTTCTATAATTATCTTATGAGCCTTGTCTACCACAACCCACCCAGAGTCTGGAATACCAGGCGCATCTTGTGAGTCCTTACTCTCTGTTATTCTTTCCTGCCAAAACTCAATGTCTTGTGTATCCATTATATTACCCCCTGTTCCTCAAGAGTTTTTAACAACTTCTTAACTCTGTGCAGATACGTGTGATGCTTTTTACAGTGCTCAAGCCCAGCTCTACGTATCTTGTCACGTTCCTCGTCATGCACCAAATAGTAATTAAGAATCTCTTTCAGTTGGTCAAAATCACCCATCTTATATGGAATGAAATGCTTGTACGGCTCAAACTCTTCTTCAAGTCCAGGAACATTCTGAGTTACCAAAAACCCCCCACGTCCAATAATTTCATAAATCCTATTAGACCAATAGTGAGGAGAGTACACACTATCCCCAACAACTATCTTCAGGGTTGAAACCAAGCTATTTAGTTCGTGGTGTCTTATCTCTCCTCGCAATCCAAAGTGCTCAAACCTATCTCCATATATCTTTTTCAACCACTTAACTAAGTCAACTCTGTATGGCCATATGTTCTCGTAAAGCCCCCCGATAAACCCTATCTCTGCTGTAGTTTCAAATTCGGGTTTCGCAATATAGGCTTCCTTTTGGTAAATGCCCTGTCTTAGCAAAACATGATTAACACCCGCCTTCTCAAATTCCCATTGATGTCCTCCATCTGTGGTAAATACCACATCGGCTTTGAAAATCGGGTTATTTTTGATTTGTGCTTCACGTCGCATAATTCCCCAAAATAAATTAGTTAGCCAAGCAACGGTAGGTATGTTTGTCCGTCGCATAACCTCACCAAAGTACCCACGCATAATGTCTCTATCATTCTCTTCGTCATGCTCAAAATCACCCTTTAGTCTAGCTTCTTCTGTGAAAAGTAAATTATAGTTACCCTTAGAAAGTTTAGCAAGAATCTGACGGTGAGTATAGCTACTCTCATTAAACCTTCCAACCTCATGCCCAAGCTCCTCAAATGTTCGTGAGATAAACTCAGCGTTCGGACAATAACCAAGTGGACTACCTTTTTCTGCGAAATTCCCTAAGTGGAATATCCTCATAATCCCCAGTACAGGTCAAACACCCAACAAATCTTTGGAGCTTTTACGCTATAAAGCATCCGATGAATTTCTACTGGATTGCCCACTCGAAACTTAGCAAATAGCAGAAAGTCGTGGTCACCTCTGTCTATTTTTTTCTTAACCGTAAACCAGTCAACATCCTTCTCTTCTAGTCGCGTAACTTCATGCCCCAACTCTTCGAAAGAGTTAGCGATTTCAGGCTCCCCAACCGACTTCTCTGAGAAGTTCCCGACATAAAGAATTTTGTATCTTTTCTGTTCCACGCACCATTAAGAATGTTTAGCTTCTTTGTGAAGCTTCAGGTCTCCCTCGTTCAACGCAACAAACCCACACAAAGGACATTGAAACTTATCCTCAACAATCTCAGGTTCTTCGGGTTTCTTGTCGTCACTAGTCTCAATCGTTGGAACACCCTCTGATAAATCTACAACACGGTCAAACTCAAACCTGTCTCTCCGATTGCGGTCACGCTTAATTCTAAGCCATTCCCACAGGTTCATCTCATTTTCTATTCCTGTCGCTTTTTCAGTGTAGTAAACAAAAACCTTAAGCTTCTTTGGATTTTGTCCTTCGTACTTAGCGAGAATCTCCTTCTCTGTAGCCATATTTTTCTACATCTCTTACGACTCGCTCATGCATCTCATCTTCGTTAAAAGGAAAAATGCTTTCGTTGTTCTCGAGAGAGTCATAGTACATTCGACCTTTGAATTTAGCATCTGGGTCATATTTTTTATATCGTTCAACCTTCTTCTTTCTATCTTCTGGTAGCATTAAGCCATAATGCTTAATTAGAAATGGAGCGTGAACACCTTCCTTATAAACTATAGGTGGGGCTAAACCACAATGAAGCCTCTTCCGTTCAAAATCAAGACTGACTTTCTTAGTCATATTATAATTCCAAAACCGAATGTTCCAAAAAGATAAATCATGGCGATAGTGATGTTCATCGTCCCACAGATTCATTATGGCAAAGTAATACCCAAAAACTTCTAGTCCCATCATTTTGTCCATTACTCCCCTAGTAAACTGCTTATCGAAGATTTCATCAGCGTCTGTAGCAATAATCCAATCAGGATTGAGACCACCCACTTTCTCGAGTAAATCCTGTTTGATTTGAGGCTGAAACATCCCCCACTCTCTGTCGTCTCTATAAAACCAACAACCGAACTTCTTAATCAACTGGTGTGTCTTCTCGTCTACATTATTTCCACAGACAACCATATCGTCAACAAGCTCAAACCGTTGCTCTAGCACGGATTCAAGCCACTTATCAGCTTCTCCCGCACCAACGACCATCATTCCTACTACTTTCTTCCCTGTTTCTTCAGCCATCTTTGGGCTTGGTGGTCTTTACTGGGGTCATATTTAGGTAGCTCTCCACTATCTATCGCTTGCCTAACGCGTGCTTCAACTCGTTTTTCCAGTTCAGAAGCAACCTTCTCATCCACAACAAGACGTTCTCTGTTAAGACTTCCGCTTTCCAAAACTTTCTCAAGAGCCTCTCTCTTCTCTTTTGGGATGTTATTACCCTTACGCAAGGTCTCCTCAATCACATAGCGTTCTTTCTCATACACATCCTCCTTCTTAAAGAGTTTCTTATAGGTCTCTCTAGGAACATCCGCGTGAATTTGAGTCAACTTACGATTCGCTTCCCTATCCATTACCTTAGTTTTTCTATCGCTTTAATTCTACCCAAAATCTCACCATCCATCTGTCCTCCTTGAAGATTCTTTTTAGTAAGGTCTCGCGGAGGTTGAGAATTATTCTTAGCGTTCTCAAGTTCTTGAGCGTTCGCCGCTCTAATTATCTCCTTCTGTTCTTCAGAGAAATCCATTGGTAATCCATCCTCACTTTTTTGAATCCCGCCTATTTTTCCCCTAGCTTCTAAAATAGCGGAACCATCAGAACAACCAATATACTTGTACAATCTCGGTTTCCGATAATAATTCCACGCATTACGCTCATCACTATCGAAAATATCCCCAGTAAGAGTACCGTCAGCAGTATTTCTCCTTTCAAAGAAGAAGATTTTTGCGTGTAGTTTAATGTTTGCCATATTTGATTAAGAGTTCACTCACTCCCTTGCTTGGCTTCCGCAGGGAGCTTTGGAGCCAAGCAAGCGAACTCACGGAAGTTCAGGGCTACGACGCGATAAACGCGTTGGAGCCATCGATTCGGGTTGCAGCTTCTTCACGCATCTCGGCAACACCGTTAATCATGTCCCAAACCGCTAGAGTAGCAATGTTCTCTAGCCAGTTTGCCGCTTGGAATCGAATCTTACTGCCACCAGGAGTCTGAATCGCAAATGCGAACGTACTCTTGTGAGCAAGTAGGTTCTTACAAGCAAGAAGGGTGTTTACAACTTTAGATGACGTAAAGATTGGGATACCATAGAGCTGTCCTTTGAGACTTCTCTTCATTCCATCAGTGATACCAAAGTTACCGCTACGAATCAACGCTGATGGGTCTCGAGACCAACCAGCTTGAGAGGCGTCGTAATACTTCTGTATAGCAAGAATTTGCGACCAGTAGCTATACGGGTGGAAGAAGAAAGCAAGCTCGTCCAAAGGAACGTCTGCAGAGTCGAGTGGCTCGATAGCCAAACGAAGGTCAGTATCGTTAATAATGGAAGCCGTGTCGTTCACTGTATTCGAACTAACACTAGACTGTAGAGCAAAAATATCTCCTTCCAAATCCTCCAACAGTGTTCCACGCACCTGTCGGTTGTAGATTTCACTGAGATTGTAAACAGACATAATTTGCTGCGCATCCATGTCTCCCAAGAGCGTAGCAATATAGACGTGGTTATCAATCGTCAACGTGTCATCCACCGCAGCAGGGGCTTCAGTAGTAACCTCTGTAGCCTGCGTAGACTGTGTTTGAGGGGTAAACGTATTGGTAAATACGTTAGGAATGTGGAAAATATCTCCACCAACTTGCGCAAAGGGAGTGAGGTCTTGGAAGAAGTTCGTGGCTACCGCGCCAGCGAAAAACTCCTCATTGACCAAACCTGGCCAAACCTCTCCAATATACGCAGCAAGTTCTGTACTATCCCACGGGTCAGATGAAAGTGCCAACTGTAAATGTACTAATTATTAGCCTCCTTTCTTCTTTTTTGCTTTCCACGCTTCAAAACTAAGACCTTCTTCGCGCTCTTCTGGAGTCATATCCTTCAGAGGCTTACCAGTCAAAGTTTCTAACCTAGAAACCTTAGAAGATGGAGGTGGAGTCACCTGCTCCGACTTACTATCCGAACGAGTCTTCTCAATAGCAGCTTTGACAAATTCATCCTCGAGCACTTCCTTCACAGTCTTTTTCTCAGCCTGGGCTGTTCGTTCAACGAAACCAATTTCCTTGTCCGAATAACCTTCGTTGAGTAACCGTGCGTACTCGCGTGCGTCCAAAACTACTTTAGATTCGTCAGATTGCTCAGGAGTTTTCTCAGCAGGTTCGTCCTCTTTGACCTCGCCTTTCTCGGCGAGTTTCTCCTCGAGCGTTTTAACCTTCTCTTCAAGCTTCTGAGACTTCTCTTGGAAATGGGCTTTCTGTCCTTTCGCAGTCTGAAGCTCTTCGGTTGGGCTTAAGTCCTTTTTAGGCGACTTGTCTCCTTCAAGATTTTCTAATGGGGTTTCTTCCCCAGCAAGATTTGTGGGTTCCTGCGCACCCGTTGTTTCATCCATAGTCATTGTTAGGTTGACTTACGACCTTTTGAGGTTTTTAACGAGGTTTGCCTTGACCTCAAATTCAGTATACTACTTCTTTATATTTTGTTCAATAAACATTAGTCGTATCTTTCAAGTGAACTTTCTTTCGGATGATTTACAAGTTCAATCCTATCTATAAGATTCTCTTTAATACTCATCACAGCTTCTTTCTTTGCTTCTACATTCTCCTTCGACAACGTAGAAACATCAAGCATTGAATGGATAAGCCGCTCAAGATAATCTAAGAGCTGCATACCAGTCTCGGTTTTATTCAGACTTCTAAATAGTCTTATGTCTTCTTCAGTAAGTTTCATTATACTGGAGCCTCAACTGGTGCTGGAGCCACTTCTCTAGGAGAAGCAACAGAACCGCCTGGTGGCAGAGGAATACCTCCTTCTCCGTCTTCAAGACTAGCCTGCTCTTCTATAACACCCAATTCATGCGGTGACAACCCACCAAGTTCCAGCAATCGGATAAAGGCGGTTCGTGCAACCTTATGCGTAAGAATAGCTGGGTTAGTTCCTAATAGCTGAATCGCAAGCTGTAGCATTGAGAACCTCGCATCTGTCGCAAGAGATTCCCCAGTAATAAGAATCTTGACATACCTACCAGCGTCTTTATAAAAATCTTTTGGTGCTGACACATACATCCCTTTCTGCTTAACAAGAGCCTTTTTAATGCGAGTACGAGCAACCAACCTTGACGCTTCGTTCGGATAACGCCCCTTCCTCATCTGCTCCAGAACAAATCTCCGCATCTCTATTGACTCCTTAGCTTTTCTAACGCGTTCGATTTCATCGTCATCACCAGCAATAGACACAATATGTTCATCCCTACTCTTCTCAGCAAAAGAAGGAATAATTTCATTAACTATTAAATCATTTATAAGCATCCCGAAGTTGTCTCGCTTCTGCTTGTAGAAAGAAGCAATCATTCCTACAGTCAACCGCGCAACACCCAACGGAGTACGAGAAGGGGGAGTCTCTCCCCGAGCCATATCCTGCGAGAAAGTCTTATTCTCAATACTCTTGTCCCAACGCGACTCCTCCTGTTGGAACGGAGCAAGGTTACGCTCTTCATTATTAACCTGTGTCAGCTCTGAAGTAAGCTTAAGAACCTCGCCAAACTCCATATCAGTAAGAATGTTATTCCCTACCGTAGGGTCTTTGGTTTGATAAATCTTAAGAGCAGTAAAGTAAAGGCTCTTCGCCTTAATGTTCGTAAGCTCGTTCATTCGCACTTGGTCATCGAACAGATATTCTACATCCCCAAACCCAAGTGCTCGACCAGGCACGTCCTCCCATTTTAGTTCTTTGTACGGACGCTTAGTAACAGAGTCAATGTGAAGAACCAGTCCAGTAATAGAGTCTTCTGTATTTATTTTAGTCTCTACAGAATCACCATTTTTCGTGTCAAACAAACCACCCACAATCTCTCTATCCCAGCCAGTCCCCGTTTTAACATAGGTTTCATAAATTACATACTCAGGCTGATTTGCCGCCAAAAGCGTGTCCACCTTATCTTTATCCCATCCCATCTCCCTTATTTCGTGAGGTAACATATGAATAACCTCAGAGAGATAGAAGCTCTTTAGAATAGACTTTGCCTTAGTGTCATAGCGAAAGTTCTGTATATTGGCAACATGCCAGAAACCATCCTTATCTCTTTTGATTATGACGTGCCCATACTTAGGATAGTTAAAAGCTATGTCGTTCAAGAGCTTACCAAACTGAGACTCCTTCAAATACCTATCCAAATCCCGACGAAGCAGGAACACCATGGATTCGTTCCCAGGCTTCTTGGAAATCATAATAATATCCTTCGTGTCTAGGTCGACAAACTTAGTAGCTACATCGCACTGTGGCTTTGTGATGTTGTAGAAAAACTTCTTGAACCCCTGGGAATCAAACTCACCGCTTTCGTGAAACTTGCCATTATAATAATTGTCTATCTTCTTGATAGTATTAGCAGTATTAAAATAAGACCCCCCAGGCATAAGGATTGGGTCATAGAACGATTTTATGTTTCCTCGTATAGTGTTTATATCCACTGTCTCTTTTGTTTATGGAGTCTATCGCGCTTCTCACGCTTCTCTTGGGTCTTGCCAGACATCAGCTCACCAAGCCTTTTACTCCTCTTAATTTTTATCTTCCTTTCCATTGTAGCATTTATATATATTGATGGACAATCTTGGTCTTCGTTTTCTTCTTTAGATTCGCCCTATTGAAAGGTTTGTTAGACTGAATTCCCCAGACAGCAAGAGCCAAAGCTATAACGCCATCATCGTGAAATCCTGCTGGAGCCGAATACTTTATGTTCCCAGCGTCAGTTATATCATACGAGAAAGCGTCTAGCTCGTCTATAAGGAAGGGTTCGTTAGGATAGTAAACATTCCCCTGCTCCACAAAGGAACTCAGTTTCTCTATAAGCTGTTTCTTACTCTGAACACTGAACTTCAACCCCTCTGCCATAATCCCATCTGCTTGAAGCTCCTCCACTATCGGGTCACCTAGCCCAGTAGAGTCCACAATAACTCTAGCGTTCAGATACTTTATAGAGGCTGCCACTATCCTAGAACGCTGTATAGCCCAAGAGGTTTCCTTGAACCTGTCTATGTACACAATCTCATGCGAATAGGTATCCATGACAGCAATAACAGTGAAGTCTTTGTACCTCCCCAAATCAACACCGATAATATAAGACCTTCCAATAATAGGAGCGGAAACACAATCCTTGATATTTGCCCTGACATTCCTGAATACCGAACCAGCACCTTCTATAAAGGTAGCCATGTAGTTCTGCTTGAACGCCATTTCTGGCAACAGCTCCCTTGCCCTATCCCACTCCTCTATCGGGAAGTAAGGATTGTCTTTTGACGTAAACTGAAACGCTCCACCCTCTTCTTTTAGCTGTATCCACTTCTCGTAAAACCAGTTCTTTCCCCAGGGAGTCGAGATAAAGATAGACCTCCCCTGCCTAGAAGCAGTAACAGGGAATAGATACTGCTCGTACACGTTCCTGGAAATCTTCGCCGCCTCGTCCACAATCAGAAGGTCTACCTCTTCCCCCAGAAGCGACTCTGGAGAATCTGTTGACTTACAATTCAGCTCACTCCCCCAAGGAGTCTCTATCTTCATCGGCACTCTACGGGAAATCCACCCCTTCTGTGATGGAGCCACCATCCCAAACCACTTAGCCACATAGTTGAACACCTTCCCCGACAGCTCATAAGTAGGCGCAACAACCCATATCCTCTTGTTATCCTTCAAAAGCTCCCTCAAGGAGAAGTAAGCAGCCACAGCGGACTTCCCACCACGCCTACCAGCACATATAGCCAAGTCTCTAGAGGCACTTTCTATTACCTCTAACTGCTTCTCATGCGGAGTGAAATGTATAGTCTCTCTTAACTTCTCTTCGTTGATTGTCATATTCTCAAAAAATCTACAGGGTTACCAACATATATAAATCCTTGGGTGATGGTGCCACCCCCTCCCCCCTCGATACCGTACTGTCGCACAATGTATGTTGTACGACACATATAACCGCTTAGATAAGCTATAAATGGAGTACACGCACACGTGGGGGATAGTTGATTGTATCTTGTCATTGTGTTTGTGTGCGTGCGATAGTATCTAGTTATTGATGCAGTTCGTTTATCGTTATCTATTGACACGTGCTTATCTTAACCTTACTATTCTATTAGCCCTTATCCGCATCGCTTGTGGTTTTGGATATGCCTTGCTCGGAGGTGGGAGGACAAAGCGGTTGCGGTTTTTGTTTGGTTGGTTCTTCTGCTTCTTCTGCTTCTGATTCTACAAATTCGCGGCGTTGCTCCAGGCCGAGGTCTATCTTGGAGCGCGGTACAGGATACGCATCCTTCAGTTTGAATAGCTCTTGAATCGCGGCGAGTGCTACGCGCTTGTCGCTATCATCCAGCAAGAATTGATAGAGCTTGCCAAGCAGTAACTTATCATCTATCTGTTGCAGTAGCTCTTGAAAGCCAGTGCGCTCTATTAGGTTGTCTTTTGGATTCCTTGACGAGTAGTCGGAGAATCCGGCCTTTAGCATAATATCCCTGAACGTAGTTTTCGGTTCTCGCTCCAAAGCTATTAACAGCTCCTTGAATGCTCGGCGTTGTAGTATTGTACTCATACGGCTATCATAGCACATCATACCGTTTTAGGTATATTGCTCATAAGTACCGTTTTGGCGATTTTCGCTCAAAAACAAGCTCTTGTGTTGCGTTCTAAGGCGTTTTTATTTGCACCCCTGTACGTTTGTACCCTTGCTATCACGATAGGATAAGGTTTAGTAAAGTAGAATAGACCCACGAAGGCAAAAGCAGGTTCTGTACCTGCAACCGATATGCGCCTGTGGATGAAGTGTGCGTAACTTTCTTGACTTCCATACTCATAGTGATATACTAATATCGTAACAGTTATGATATTGTACTGTTATACACTATAGGGTAGCACCTCAACAAGATACGGTTTCACTCGGGCTGAATAGCTGGCGTACCTTCTCCCAACGGATTGGAGAAGGCGAGATTCCCTCTCTCGTAGTTGCTGTATCAGCTTTCACGATGAGGCGGTATCCGTACCCTTTCTAGCTTGTAATAAAGCTCCGTTCTCTCCCACTCTCTTGCGGTTACATAGTAGAGTGGAATTGTTTTTTAATAATTTAGTGTTTAGCCTTTCACTCCTGCTGTTATCAGCACGTGACGTGTCACTTGAATCGGAGATAAAGAGTCGCTGTCTCCGTGACAGCAGGAGTGAGCGGCGAACGCTCACAATTAACAACAATAAATATGATTTGTAAAACAAGATTGATTGCTAAGCTGAAAGAAAACTATAGCGAGGATGCAGTTGAAGCATACTTTAGAATCGGAGGATACTTGAAAGATTTCGAGGAAGCGTATCAAGGTAGCCATGCTAGCGATAGTGAGTTTGCAAAGCAGCTCCTTGAAGACATCGGCGATATTCCAGATTTACCCTCATATGTTCACATTGATTGGGAGGCAACAGCTAGCGAGATAATGATGGATTACGACGAGGAGGACGGATATTATTTTAGAGTGCTGTAGTTGATTCTTGACCCTGTCCATTTATCGTACAAGTGGATAGGGATGAGGAATTAACCCTTGCTACAAGTTAGTAGTGACGATGTGCTGGAAGGTACATCACAAATGCAGAATAAAACTTTATAAACTACTTCTGCGCGTAGCAAAATCCTCAACCCGTTGTCGGAGCGGGTATAATTCGCTCCCAGCAGGCGGGGAGTACCTTAAAAATGTTCACACAAACCTATCCAAACGGCGCAAAAGTGAAGGTGCGCAAAGAACACGAAAACCACTGTGCCGAGTATAGCTGTAAGACCACGGCAGACCACCTCATCATCACGAGTTTTGACCCCGATGATGGTTGCTATTATTACAACATAATGGACAAGGATGGTGACCAAATCGGCGATTGCAGTTGTTTCAGTGACCAGCACTTGATAAACGGAGGGCGCGGACGTCCGCGCAAAGTAGTAGCTCCGAAGCCGCCTCTGTTCATTCTTCAGTACGAGGTAGACGGGGACCCGATTGAGAAGTTTCAGACCCTCAAGGAGGTTAAGGCTCGTATCGCTGAGCTGAAAGAAGACGGTGGACACAGTTTCGAGGTGTTCAAGATTGAGAAAGCGTACACAGTGACACTGTCTACCCTCGTTGAGCTGAAAGAATAGCGTAGCACATAATAGGGATTATGGATTACACTGACATCACGCTCGGTAGTGCGTTATCGTCACCTAATCCCATAATCGTACGTAACGCACTTTCAATGCTCAAACAGTACCAGCGTTGTGACCACGATACACTTGTATCACTCGAGCCACTGATGCCCGATAGAAGTGAGCCACGTCGCTGTACTAAGTGCGGTATAGTGCTCTGGGGATTGGACGAAACGTCTTTATCTGAATCGTAGCGAACACTACGAAAACATAAGACCACGTTGACATACGCCTGCAAACGTGGTTTTTTGTTGTGCCGGATTCGAACCGGCAAACACGCACCCGCGCGTGTCATTTTAACCAACGTGTCAAGCTAAATTATTTCATAAAGTATGGAAAATGAGAGAGACATAGAAAGCAAAAAGAGTATGGAAAATGGGAAACCGATTAAAAACTTATCCACACCCTTGACAGCCGTGCTTAAATCAATTACACTCCAGTTATGGTTTATTAGTCGGAATAAAGGGAATACAAGAAAAGCCCATCGCGTAGCTCTTAATGGTGATAGACTACTTTCTTGTATCCTATCCGACTAACCTTTGAGGGTTACGCTGTGGGCTTTTTCACAAACATTCCTAGAGTTTTCGGTAGTTCTCAACAAAAACACCGCAATTCTAGAGAGTTGATGTCGGGTCGGTGAGGGAACGATACGACACTACAAAGAGGCGGCTCTGTCCCACCCGCGACAACCGCCGACCTCCATCAGCTCTTTCAGAAAAAGGAATTATATTATGAGGTGCTACACCCTTTAATTATATTGGAGGGATAAAGGCGGGTTAGTGTTTTAATGAGAAAGATTATGAGAAAAAAGATAAATCGTGTTGCTTCTATAATTTGTGTGGTGTTGTTTGCGCTGTGTATAGTCGCTGTATTCTTGGCATTATTGATAATGACTATTGGGCATTTTTACCAAGGTGAAATCTTTAGTGGTATTGTTTTCTTGTTCTTTTTCTTAGTCATTTCCTCTTTTGGGTTAATGATAGTGACGGAAGACTAGAAGTGCGAAAGATAAGATGATTTGCTTATTCCCAGATTGTAGTAATGAGTCGGGCAAAATAGGAACTGCTCGTGGACTTTGTAGCTGTCATTATAAACATAAGATAGCGAGAGTGATGGCTGATAAATATAGGGTGTCGGAAGCGACCATACACGCTATTCGTAATGGGTATAATTGGAAGCACGTAACTAGTAAATTATGACAAACAAACCAACAGTATTTCGTTGTTCATATGAGGGTTGTAAGAAAGAATTTAAGACTTATCGTGGACGACGTAATCATATAGAAAGAGTTCATGGTGTATTTCGTTCTTTCAAGTATCTCGTTACAAAAGATGGTTCGAGTTGGGGTAAAGAGTTTACTACTGAACAATTAAAACACCCAACCGATAGTGTATTGATGTTCGGATTGTTGTTTACAATGAATGATACATTAGATAACATTAACGATGTATTATATGATATTTTGGAGGAGTTGAGAAAAGAGAAAACAATCTCGTAAAAAATGACAAACAAAGAAACTTGGGAGGAGAGGTTTGATGAGATGTTTGAGATTGGGACTTTGATTTCACCGACAAGAAAACTACTCAAGATTTTCATCCGCACCGAAATCCAAAAACAAGAGGAAGAATTTAAGTTCCGCCAAGAACAATTAACAATTGAACGGCATAAATTATGCCAAGAAGAAATCCAGCAAACATTAAAGGAGTTGAGGGGGGAGATAGAGGGAATGGAATTGGCAAATCCAAGCAAAGAATCTTGGGGAGAAAAATACACGACAGAAAAAGCGAAAGTAGATAATTACAACCAAGCCCTCACAGAAACTCTCTCCCTAATAGATAAAAAATTAAAGGAGTATGAGTAAGGAGAAATGTAAACACGCTGGTTGGTGGTTTGAAGTAAAGATATTATTTCGGAAGCGTAAATATCTTTGGTGCGAGAGATGTTTGAATGCTATTCCAAAAAAAGAAGTATTTGAGAATGCTGACATTTTGTGTAGACGAGCGAGTGGATATTTTATGACTTCTCATGAACCGAAAGGGAGCGTTGGTACGGTTACAACTTCTTTGAATCCACCGTTGAGTCCACCGATTCCGCAGACAACACTGAGTGAGTGTCCTGAATGTAGGCGAGTTTTCCACATAAATTCGTCAGAGGTTGGGAAACAAAAAACGTGCCCATTTACCTCCTGCGGTCAAGAAATAACACCCAAAAACTTAAAGGTCGCTAATAAGAAATAAGAAAACTATGAGACTTAAAAAGGAAGTACAATTACTAGCTGAAGAGCTAGGGAAAGTGAAGGAACGAATCGATGGGGTATTCTTTGATGTGTTTACTCCTAATTATTTTAAGGATTGCCCTTGTTGTGAAGGTGGTGAGTTTGTAGCAAAGGAAACTGCAGTCGAGTTTGTGGACAGGTATGGCTGTACAGTATGCACCACTAATGAACAGTACGAGATTCACAAGGACAAAATTAAGGAATGGGAGGAGGAACATCGCTAAAAGTCGAATCAAAAACTAAAAGTTAATATCATGAAGAATTTCAAGTATGTAGTGTTTGCGGAAGAATGGGATGAGACTGAAGCCGCGATTTTTACCACTCTTAAGGGGGCAGAAGAGTGGATGGAAGAGTGGATGGAAGAGTGGGGTGATGAAAATAAAGACGAAAGCTTTGTTGTTTATGAGCTTGGCAAAAAGTTTGAGGCGCAGGTTGAGACCAAGACCGCGGTTGAGATAACGGAAGTAAAATCAAAGAAGTAGATGAAAGAAGAACAAGAAAAAGAGAGTACAGAAACAACCCGTTTGAAATTGTATCTTTCTACTGGCACGATTATTACCATTTATTATGAAGGAGATATTGGTATGGAGATGTTGGAGGAAATGGAAAAGACAATGAACGCGGGGTATTCGTTTACTGCTTGTAACTATTCCATAAAGCAAATGGTAGTTCACGATGGTAGTGGGGCAATCGTTTTCCATGGTGGAAATAAGGATGCTGAGGAAATTGCCTCGATTGACCACAACAAGATAATTGGGTGGAATGTAGAGTAAGCTCCTTAAAAACGTAGTGTGTTGGGATGGGTAGCGGTTGCGACAAGGCGCCCCGTATAAAACAATCCTCCGCTATCCTACCCAGCACATTACAAAGTAGTCGGTTCTATGCTGGGGTGGCGGAAAAGGTAGACGCACCAGTTAAGTAATGGCGACCCAGGTGGATAAACCACGAAAGGCTGTGTAGGAGTTGATGCCCTACTTGCGAGGTGACTATACGAGTACGAAGAAGTCCCACCACATATGGTCTGAGGCAGTGCGTGGGGAATATCCCATTAAATTGGAGCGACCTCAGTGATTACGTCTCGGCAAATCCTCGCCCCCAGCACAGAGCCGATTACATTATGACAACCATCAACTTTTTGGTTGTCATAGATTACCCTTTCCGTGCCGTGTTCGTGCCTTTATTTTTTGACTTGCAGGTTTTATTGTTTTTTCCTGTTGAGTCGGCCTCGCCGCTTGGTACGAACATGGCACAGAGAGAGTAAACTAAAACATATGCACGAACGCACAAAAAAATGTAACGCTAAAGCTTGTGGAAAGCTTTACGAAAAGAAGAAGAACATCTCTTGGGAAATGTGGGAATCTCGTAAATTCTGTTGTAGAGAATGTTCTAATATAGCTCGTAGGAGACCACCTAAGAGCTACAAATACAGTCGGCACAGAGCGAAACAGAACAAGCTATACGGCAAAGAACTCTCCGATGAGGAGTACAATCAGATTTTAGGGCATCCAACTGTTAATCATTTATAGAACATGGCAAAGGAAGCAACAATTAGGAAACACGCAAAAGAAGAACTTGAGAAGCACGGTTGGGCTTACTGGATACCAACAGCAACCCAGTGGAACTCCAATGATGTGTTTGGTATCTTTGATGTAATTGCGTGGAGTGGTAAAGAGATGCGTCTTATTCAGTACACAAGTGTACACAATATAAATGCGAGGAAGAAAAAGATAATGGGGTTTATTATCGAAAACGACTTAAAGATTCCTCCAGGTATTACTATTGAAGTGTGGGGGTATGAAGACAGAAAGGGGTTCACGAAAGCTTCTGAACTCAAGGGCAACGTGGTTCCGTTTTGGGTTGACCTTACCTGTGGATAACTGCTATTGACATAACATACTATATTGATATAATGATATTACAGTAGATTATGAGTTCACCAGACCCAGCAGCAGAAAGAGAAGAATATGTTCAAGATAGGATTAGAGAAGCAAGAAAGGAAGCATGGAAAAATTGGCGCGTTTCGTGGTTACTCATGTTCCTCGCCTGGTTAATAATGACAATCATCTTCTGCTTAAAATAACATGAGAGGCACAAGCCAAAAAGAAAAAGTCTTTGAGTGGGAAGTAGGAAGCTTTAATTTCGGAGTAATACTTAAAAACGAAAGGTCGTCTAAACTAACATAACAAAATAATGAAAGATATAATAGTTCATATTCCGAAGGTAGAACAGTGGGATTCAGTAATGAAGAGGTTAGAAAAGGAAGGTTTTAAGTGGGCTAGTGGTCGAAAGCCAACAGAATTTAACCCAATGGAAAGTCAAAGCTCGTTACCAGCACCTATGCAAGAGCTTTTGAAAGGAGCGGATTGTGACATATCACAAGAATCTTTTTGTGTCAGTGCTGAAGTTGAACGACGGGTGTTAAAGTTCTGTAGCAGAGAAGACTCTGAGAAATATGACTCTGATACTCCCATTCTTTCTGTTAAGCAATTCCTTGCTAAGAAGAGTTTTCCTAAAGCGAAGCCATCGATAGAGGATTTAATTATCCATATTCCTGAGAAGAAACTGTGGAACTCAGTGATGGAGAAACTGGAGAAACTTGAGGTTGGAGTAGTTTGGGGGTCAGGTAATAAACCAACAGAGAAATGTTACTGGGATGAGGAAGAAATGAAAGAAAACGCCTGTGTCAATGTTGGGCTTACTCCTCCACCAGGATTTGAGTTTCTCAAGAGTAGTGTGCCTGAGAATCTGTTGTTGTATGATGAAAAAAGCTACTTCGAAAAAACCTTTCCTAGTATTCCTATAATCCCTGCTAAAGAGTTTCTTGCCGAGAAGTTTTCTATTAGCAAGAAAAAGGCTTCCACTGGTAAGAAGGTTGCTCTCAAGAAGGGCAAGCGTACAAGCGCAAGCTTTAAGGTAGGAGACAAGGTAAAGAGTATCGAAGGTGATGAGGAAGGGGGTGTAGTAAGCGGAGTTCCTGGTATGCCAGAATACGATGCAAAACCATTCATCAGTGCTTCTGAGGGGTTTACCTTAGAGGATGGTCGTTGGCGTCACCGAAAGGATTGGGAAAAAGTAAGCTAAGATGATGGAAATCACCCGCAGATTTACAAAGAAGATTCAAGCTAAGCGATACGAACCGATAGAGTTTGAGTGTTCCTTAACTGAGTCTGTGGGTGAAGTAGATGGAGAAAGTCTAATAGTGACATTAAGAAAGGCCTCTGAAGAGCTTTCAAGGTTCTGTGTAGAGTGCGTAGAACGTGACTTAGAACGGTATCAAGATGGTATCGCACGAGAAAAAGGTCGAGAAGATAAACTAGAAGGCGAAGCGATTGACCGCATCGCCGATTAAAATGAGACTAAGACAAAGAGTTGATTTACTAAGAGACATAGCTTTCGAGTCGGTTAAGTGCTTTCAGCTTATTAGGAAGATGTTTAAGCATCATCTCGAAAAAATTGATGAACTCGAAGCACTAATTAAGTCTCATATAGAAAAAGATGAAAGTTGAAGTACCAGAAACAGAGACAAGATTTCTTAAGGCTGGCACAAACATTAAGGACGAAGACCTTATCACTTTTATTGACGAAGGAAAGTGGGAAACCGCAGACTTTGGTGGTAAGAAGAAAGAGAGGTTCAACATCACTGTAAAGATTCCGTCAGGAGAGGAGAAGATAGCCACTCTCAATAACACCTCGCTTCAGGCAATAGTTGAAGCGTATGGCGATGAAAGCTCTGAATGGGTTGGTAAGGAAGCCAAAATAAATGTTTTGTCGCAAATGGTGAGTGGTGAGCGAAAAGAGGTTATCTATTTCTCCCACCCCAACAAAGACCTTGAAGGAAACATTATCAACGAATAATGAATCAACGTAGAAAGGAAGAGGCGAGTGAAATCCACCAGGAAATCAAACGCCTAATGCGCAAGCAGGAAGAAGACCGATGGATTCTTGCTGGTCTCCTGTATCGCGCTAAGGAAGAACGCCTCTTTCGAATGATAATTGAAAATGGAAAGACAGTCCGCTCTTGGAAAGCGTATTGTGAAGTGCTTGGTATTCCTTTGTCTACCGCAAACGCAAGTGCAAAGACCTATGAGTGTTGGATTGTTGAATGGGAACAACAGATAGATGAAGTTGTTAAGCGTCTGTGGGGACATCTCCGAGCTGCCACAGCGGGGTATCTGAACATTAAGAAGAAAGACTTGCCTAGTATACTTGAGAAAGCTAAATCGAAGAGAGAAGGTGGGGTAGATTTCGATGCTTTCAAGGAGTATTTGAAGGAAACCTACACGGGTTAATGTGCTATAATGCGACTTATGCGAGAATCCTCTCGTACACGTATAACAAAGTTCATACTACCTGGAATCCTAGTCGTTGGCTTTATGGCCTATCTCCCAAGCATGGCTTCATCGGGGGTGTTTCCTACAATGTACTCTAAAGAGGTAAAGGTTCCACACAGCTCAACACAGAGCCAAACAGCAGCAATACCTCCTATAATGGACAAGATTGGGTACTGTGAGAGCAAAAACAAGCAATTTAACGATGATGGAACCGTTTTGTTGGGTGTGAATCCTGATGATGTAGGACGTCTTCAAATCAACACAAGAATTTGGGGCAAGATAGCGAAGCGACTAGGTTATGACATCTATACTTGGGAAGGAAACACACTGTTTGGATTATGGCTATTCAATAACTATGGAACGGAACCCTGGGTTTACTCGAAACCCTGTTGGCAACAACTAAGAGGATAATGAAATATCCTAACGATTTTATAGATAAAATAATTTGTGGGGATTGCCTAGAGGTAATGAAAGACATACCTAATAAGTGTGTAGATTTGGTTTTGACCTCGCCACCCTATAATACAGCTCGGGGAGTAAAAACTGAAAGGGGATTGAGAAACTTAGAAAATAGGTATATTGGTTATGAAGACCAGAAGACTAATGAAGAATATATTCTTTGGACTAGGGAAGTTTTGAAAGAGTTAGAAAGGGTTCTTGTTAAAGACGGATGTATACTGTACAACCTTTCTTATTCTTCTGAGAATACTGAGCTAATGTGGCTTGTGGTAGCTGACATCATTAAGGAAACAAATCTAACGATTGCGGATTGTATCACTTGGAAGAAGAAATCTGCTGTGCCAAACAATGTGAGTCACAATAAATTAACGAGAATTGTAGAGTACGTGTTTGTGATTTGTAGGAAATCGGAACTTGACACTTTCAAAATCAATAAGAAAGTAACTGGCCAGAGTACAACGGGACAAAATATTTATGAAAATATCTTTAATTTTGTTGAAGCACCTAACAACGATGGAGTAACAGAAACACATAAGGCAGCTTTCTCCTCTGTTTTGTGTGGAAAGCTTATGAAACTTTATTCAAGAGAGAGCGGACTTATTCTTGACCCCTTCATTGGAACTGGTACTACCGCAGTCGCCGCTAAGATATTAGGACAACACTGTATCGGAATAGAAATCTCGCCAGAATACTGTAAAATCACAGAAGAAAGATTAAGGCAAGAGAATTTACTATGACCCACAAAATTAGAACATGATTGGCTTTGAAGAAGTAATTGAACATCCAGAGTTTGAAGAACAACGGCAACGCGCTGAACAGGCAGAGCAAAAGGTGGAGAAGCTTGAAGCGGAACTTGAAGATAAGCAAGGATACATAGACGATTCTACGTACTCATTAGAGAAAGAATTTATCTTGCTACACGAAATTTCCGAGGAAGGACTAACTATATCAGAAGCAGTCAAGAAAATAAAGAAAGAAAAAAGCATACCCTATGGAATGGCTAGGGAAATTGGAACAACAGATGTCCTTATCAACTTTTTAGAAAGCTTGGAGATGGAAGAAAGGATTGTTGAAGAGATTGTAGAAGTAGAAGTAATACCTAAAGAAACGAAAGAAGAAATACGTGGAGTGATATGGGTTCTAGAAAAACTATTGAAATGAGTTCAATGTGTGAAACCTGCCATGAAATAACCAGAGACCCAGAGATGGGGGAAGCTGGAATAGAACACGCGGAAGATTGTCCTGAGAAACCCAACCAAGAGTAAAGGAGTATGAGAAGAGAAAGGTTTTTAGGAAGAACAGTCTTTGACCCAAACACAAAAACTTGGATGTTTTCTGATGGTAGTGGTGTTATATGCGATGAAGCAAGGATTGAAATGGAAATTGGAACTGGTAATAGCTCTGGGCGTTTGCCAATGTTTGATAACGGTACTGGCAGGAGAAACTTTTTTGATATTAAAAAATGTTACTTACTAAAATGACCCTAAATAAATCAAAAGAGCGTATATTGGAGGAGTTCAGAAAGCAATGGAGAAAAGACAGAGATGAGATTGAAGGAACTGGAACTGACTGGGAACTTTGGTGGGATATTAAGCTCACCCAAATCGCTCAGGAAGCTATTGATGCTGTGAGGGTGAAGAAGAGTGAAGATTTATGTCCTGATTGTCCCCACGACCATTACCGCCAACCCATCGTTGAAGCAGAAGATAAAGAAAGAGAATACTTAGATGAGTAAGGAAAATAAACGAAGCAAATACTGGAATACAATGGTTGATATTTTGGACGGTCAATTTCCGAAAGGTGAGTGTATGGAACGTGGACAAGCTTTAGTAATGTTGGCTTATATTGAGATGATGTTACAGGGATTTGAGTTTAACGAAGACGGAAAAGTTAAAAAGGTCGCTAAACCAAATCATAAACTTATGAACGAAGAAACAAACACAGGTGTTCCTGTTTCTGAAGAGGAAGAGGACAAAGACCTTGACTCTGCTATGCACACCAATTCTCCTGACGAAGGTGAAGATAAAGAGAATGGTGACGAGGGTGAGAACGAAGACAAAGATGAGAATGATGAGGACAAGGACGAGAACGAGGACGAGTAATTAGAAAATCCTTGACCTTTGACTAAAGAAACGCCACGACTACCGTGGCGTTTCTTTTGTTCCTATACCAGAACGTCTTAAAACCATAAGGCAGATAGTCCCAGTGAAACAAGGAACACTCTAATTATAACAAATGGTAATGGAGCAAGCGGGTTTCAAAGCCGCATCTCCCGAAGCTCAGTCGCGCACAACCGAGTATCTTCGGACGCTTTCTCAATTAAGCTATCGCCCCATCTCATTATATCAAATGTTCACGTGAACGTCGTGATTGTGTTGCGAACCATCTAACCTAATTCTTGGTGAACCTAGCTTTGTTGGAGCCATCATCTTCTGCTCGGCATAACTTCCCTCCCAAGATAGGTAAGAACCACAGTCGACATACCATATCCTTCTCTTTAACATTTTCCGTCCTTGTATAGAGGGGTAGTAAACATCTACTGGCGCAGCAGCCAACTGATGATTATGGCCACCACAGTACATATCCATTCCTTCTACAATGTCTCGGAGTTTAGCAACTCTATTTAATTTACCTCCCACTGTAGCACCCCCGCCCGTTGTGTGGTGAAAGAAACCGAAGTAGTTTTGAAAAAAGCGAACGTCTTTACTTCTTTTCCCTACCTTAAACCTGACAACAGCAGACCAACCACAGTAAGGAATATCTAAATCTCGACAGAACCATTGAAGAGGAGATGTGCCAAACTTATCTATCATTCGAGCTTCGTGGTTGCCTTCTACAGCTCCAATAATCCTATCAGCGTAAGGTCTGAATATCTCTGTCGCTAACTCGTATTCGTTGGTATTAGTATCAAAAGGCGGGGTCGCTGTATCGCGCCCCGCCACGTTGTAGATGTCCCCAAGTAAGAAAATTCGTGCTCCTTCGCGCTCCATAACCCAGTCCAAGTATCCTTGGAGTTTTTTGCGTCCATCTCCTTCAAACGCTGGGTCTCCTACGTGCAAGTCTCCTATCGGTATCAGGTATCCAGTCTTATGGGGTATTTCAACTTCTAGATATTTCAACTATCTCGAGAGAGTTTTACTCTTTATGTCGTAGACTCCAGATGCACTAGCTCCAGCAAAGAAACCTCCGATTAAAGCTTCAGTAAGTGCAAACGCACCACAAAAGTACGAAACTGCACCGATTACCATACCTAAAGCAATAGAGATAATTGGGAGAAACTTTCCGCTAACGCCAAATCCTTTAATAAGTTCAACAAGAACATATACAACAGCAAGTACGGAAAAGCCCCCTATAGTTATTTCAAGCATATTTTATAATGTTTGTGAACGACCTTTAAGGTACTGTATAACCTCAAATATCACTCTTTTAGCTAATTGTATCACACTTACCGCTTTATTTCTAACATCTATCCACTCCCGCACAGTTATATCTTCATAATAAGGCATTGGGTCAACTGCGCCGAAGAACCCATTATATTTATTTAGGGGCGTTCCATCTTTTTCACAAGGCTTCAAACCCCAGTGTAAATGAGCACCAGTGGAATAACCAGTGTTGCCTGAGTACCCAATAAGCTGACCCGAACTTATTTTCTGTCCATCGTACACACTTACTTTACTAAGGTGCCAGTACCTTAGTTTATAATGCCGTTCGTTGTCTTGTTTTTCTAACGAGATTACATCTACTCCTATACCTCCATAGTTATCTACTTCGGTCTTGGCTATACCAGGCCAGTCAGCACTATGATAAACAGGTTCTCCAATGGGACATAAGAAATCAATCCCGTTATGTCCTTCCATTCCCAACTCTTTATAAATCGATAGCTTATTCTCACCGAATAGCTGAGTGATATAGTTTTGCTTTACTGGTCTGAAGAGTCGCATATTTATTCTTCAGTGATAACTTCTGCAAGTATATCTCCAAGAACTCTTAGAAAAGCTCCCGAGCCAGGGATATTACCAAGAACGGGTATCAACGATAGAAGTGAGGCTTCACGTCCCAAGAACTTTACGAGACTCTTTTCGCTACCCGCAAAGGCTTTAGCTAAGCTATCTACTGACTCCGCAATGTCTCCTGCAGTCGGGCCAGCTATTAACTCTGCAGTTGATACAAAGAAGTTTCCTTTTGCGATAAGATAGAACCTGTCAAACAGTTCTCCAGCAAGACCAAATCCACCAACAGAAAACTGGTTATCTATTAACCTTTCCAACAGACCCATGTCAGTTCTGAAATCAAAGTCTCCTTTCAGCACAGAACGAAAGTCTTTAACGCCCTCTCCTGCTATTTGTGAAGCTAGCAAATAAGTAATCAATGGATGCATATTACCATGCCTCATTTCATCGATAATAACTCTCTTTATAAAGCTTCCTTGTTGCCAGACAAATGATTTGAACTGAGTAGTTATCTTTCCCTGCGGAGACGACCAGAATAGAGGCAGGTCAAGAACTGAGTATCTGAACTGAGTTGAGTTGACGGCAGCTTGACCTATAATGTTTAGTTCTTCCTGTGTCCACCTTCCTCTCTTAACTGCTTTTAGAGTATCCACACCCATCTGCTTAAAGTGCCTTTGTAGTTTTGGATTATTGAAGTTCTTTTGTAATTTTCTTAAGCTACTCTCTGCCCACGATTGGCTTGCACCAACAGTTACAATTCTATTGAACTTCTCTACTCCAGTGAAACCAACATTTCTAAGGAACTTAGTGGCTATCTCAGATGTTCCACCAGCCATCTCAACCGCTCTACTAACCACATCATCAACTACGCCAGCCATAAAAGCTGCTTCTCTACTCTCTACCCTCTTGAAAAAGTAGTTCTTAAAACCTATTGCTGTGTGCTTAACTCCAAACTCTGTCACTGGGTTTACAATCTGAGTAGCATTTATAATTCCAGCCAAAGGTAGTTTAGCGACAACCTGAAATGTCCTTATTGCTTGAGAGAAAGCCTTTTCTGTTACAGCCAATCCTCTGTCTCCTGTATACCGATTCCATAGTTCCTGAGCAAGACCACTGTCATATCCGCTCGTTCTAATATCTGCTATCAATCGCGCAACTATTTCGTCCTCTATACCAAGATTTCTTGCCTCAACAATCCTTCTTGAAGCACCGTTTATAAAGTCTTCTATAGCAATTAGTGGATTGACTTCATAACCAAACTTCTCTAGCTCATCAAAGCCTTGTATAAAGAGACTTCTACTTTGCTCAAGACCAGCATACCTGTTGGTTGAGAAGTTCTTTACAAAACTATTAACTAGAACATTAGCTTGTTGCCTTGTAAGATTCTTTCTCTTCATCTGTAACTCAACAAGTTCGGGAATCGCCTTCCTTAATTTCTTTATATCTTTAGGAATATGAGGGAAGTGGATAAACGCCTCACCTATACTGTGCTTTTTGCCAGTTGTTCTATCTCTTACCTGAAGTCCAATCTCGTCTCCTTCCGTAACCAATGCTCGAGTTATGTCCCAAGAGGTATCTAGAAATTCTTTAACCCTCTGGTTGATAGGCTTGACACTTATTTTGCTCACCGATGTAGCTTTCTCTCTCAGCCCAGCATCTAGAATATCAACGATGTTCTTCATCTCTACCCTCGTTAGTTCAGTTCCTTTTTTATCTAGACCAAGTTTCTTAACCATATCTTTCAAAAGAACCTGAAAAGAACCTTTCTTTCGGTCAATCTCGTTTATCGTTTTACTTAATAGTTCCGTGTACTGTTTACCAGCTTCACCAAACTCAGCTACAAAAGGTTGAGCAGACTTAAGATACCTTTTTACTCCATTGAGAAAGACATTAACTTTACCCACCTCAACTGGTTCTCTGGGTAACTCAGGCAATCCCTCAAACCTTTTCACCATCCGTGTTGGAGGTTGAACTATCTTTTTCATCTTAGCCAAATCGTCTGGTAGAACAGTTACCATTCTTCCGTTTATATCTAGTCCAGTCATAAACTCTACGCCGTTCTCGTCCTTAAGAAACGATTGAACTTTAATTCTGCCAACGTCTATACTGAAGATTTCATCTCCCTCTTTCAGTCCTCTCTGAGCAGACTTGAGCACTAAACTCTCCTTCTGCTTTTCGAGCTTTGTTATTTCTTTATTCAGAAAGGTTATCCTCTCTGTGTGCTGAGCCAATGTCTTCTTAGTCACAATCTCAGCAGGACGACCAACACCAGGTTTCGGTAAGAGTATGGGGTCATTTAGTATTAGACTATCTAGTGACTCAAAGTTCTTTATTCTATCAGCACTTAGCTTGTTTATCTTAGTCTCGATTGGTTGAACACCAACCTTAACCACTCGTTCTGTCTTAACTTTTCCAATTCTCTGTTCAGCATATTTTACGACAGGTAGAATCAGCTTGTCTTCTACACCAGGTTTTGCTGGTATTACCTTTCTCCAGATATTCTTAATCGTGTTGACAGACTTAACTCCAAGGGATTTAACAAGTGACGGCAATACTCCTACTAGTATCCCGCTTCCCACAAATCCTAATCCAGTCATGGCTGCAATAGCTGGAATCTTTTCTTTAATCTCTCCTTCCTGTGCCAAACCAAGAGCTGCTCCAAACGGAGCACCCATGGCTCCACCAACAAGAAACTTTCTTGCGATAGAAACATTTCGCAAAGCTTTAATTTCTGGTAGTGGTGTAACCAATAATCCCAAGCTAAATACCTCACCAAAGATTTGCGATGGTGTTTTACCAGCAGCAGGAACAAGTTCTTTCATTGAAATCACAGAACCTGTTTCTATGCTTTTCCTGACTTGTTCTTTGACCCTCTCTTTTTGCTCTCCCTCTGGTAGAGTCAATAACAAATCAGCTAGAACCTTTCTACTTTCTACTTGTCTTGTTAATATCTCTGCTGCCTCACCTTGAGTAAACATCGAAAGAATATCCTGAACACCACCTATCTCAGGCTCAAAGAATTCTCGGAAGAGACCCTTGTCATCTCCAGCTTCAAACGGACTTTCATCCACTCCTGGAACTGTAACCCTACCACTTATGCCTCTTGTTTCTGGAACAACTGCGCCACCACCACCCTCTTCTGTTTTTGGTGGAATTATTACAGGCATAATTAAGGATTACCTATCCCAAACGGTAAACCACTAAATTTCTCTTCAAGAATATCGTCAATCATCTTGCTTACATCTGATTCGCTGATAAGTATTTCATCAAATTCTTGTGTTAGGATAGAGACTATTGTCGTTACCAACTCTCCTCTTGTGACACCTTTCAGTTTACCTTTTCTACCGAAGAGTTTCTCTACAACATTAGCTCTTATTATCTGTGTAGTCCTGTTCTTCTGCACTGCTCTACGTCCAGTTACGGTTGGTTTTGCTGGAACCTCTTCTCCTCGAACGTCTGACAACATAGTTCCAAACGGCACATCAAATCTTTCCGCTTCAGAAACCGTAAGAAGTCTATCTTTGAAATCTGGTTCAGCAATCTTAGCTTTTCTAACCGCTTCTTCAAGAGAATCCGTAAGTAATATACCAGCACCTAGATTATTTACTAATAGATTAAACACATCTCTTCGTTCTTGTTTCTGCTCATCAATCTTAGCTTTCTGAGCAGCTAGTGTTTCATCAATACTATCAGCAATTTCTTTCTCGGCTGCTGTTAAGTCTTCTCTGTTTATCTTTAGAAAGTCTCTTATATTAGAAATCTCTTGCTCAATAGGAGCAAATTCCATAGCTATAGTCCTCTCCGCTATAGAACGAGCTAGTTCAATGTTACCGATAGACGCTTGCTTTTGTGAATTGAGTGCGCCTATCTGCACAGCCTTCTGTGTTCTCAGCTCTTGGATAGACCTATCTATAACACCCGTACTCGCAAGTCTTTGCTGTTCCTGTTGAATAAGATTATCGAACTCAGCTTCTCGTTGAGCTATCTCACTATTGAGAACCTGAAGTTCTTCTAGTTGCCCACTCACACCAAGCCTCTCCTCTTCTGCCTGTAGTGCCCTTGCTTTTCCTGGTAATTTCCCTAGTAATCCCTTAAAACGCTCAGTCAAAGTTCCACGTTCCTCCCTAGTTTCCTTAACGTCCTTGGTTTCTAGAGCTTCCTCAATTTCTCGTCTCTGCGCTAAAGAAGTTACAAAAGCAGAAGTATCCAATCCCAATGTCGGGTCTGGAAATTCAAACTCATCCGTTTCCATTTGGGAAGCGGCTAGAGGTGAATTATCGAGAATAAAGCCACCAGGGGGAGTATCTAAATCTGCCATACGTTTATTATAACACTAAGTGGGTAAGTTGTTTAATCTGACCTTTAACGTGATAGTGATAACCACGTTGTTTATCTCGTTCCCTGCAGCCGATAGTATCACTCCTAATCTATTATCTGTATCAAGACGAATATCCGCATTTGTAGCACTAGGAAGTTTTGTTACGGGTGTATTTGCAGTTCCTTTCAAGTCGAACACAGAAGCAAGAATTGAGTTACCAGCCCCTTCTGCTTGTGTACCAGTAAGCTTTTCAACATCCAACGTGAGAGTTGCAGCCGTAGTTTCTGCGGTAGAGTGAGTTTCTCTTACGTTCACAACAACACATGGAAATGGAAGAATCCAGAACACGCCATACTTTGCCTGCGTAGCAGCATCAGTATCGTTAATCACATACGATTTCTCAAACGTAAGAAATCCATCAATATCTCTTAGGTAAAGAATTCGTACTTCTTCTCTTGCTTTAAGCTCATCTAATGTGGGAACTATTCCTTCTGGTAAAACCATTAGTTTGCCTTGAGATAAGGGTCTTTAAGTTGCTGATAGTAAAGAGTCACACCTGGCTTAATTCCTGCGTCTGGAGAACCAGTTCCGTCATTTAGGTCAAACAAAAGGTAGAAGTGATTCAGTATCAGTTTCTTAGAGAGAAAGAATAACTTCGAAGAAAGAACACTTTCTCCTGCAAATGAAGCTATAGTAGTAAAAGAGCCATCGCTATGGTTGAAAAGTCTAATCGAGAAAGAGTGAGCACTCCCACGCCTGAACGGAACCTTCACACCAACCAATTTAATAGGTGGGTCAAATAAGAAATCATCTGTTCTTAGAGTCTTAACTCCTGCGCTTCCAGTAAACACAGAAAGTTTCTTGGTGTCTGTAACATTATTTGACGACGCAAAAACCTTACCCGTAGCTCCATATAGAGCAAGGAAAGTAGCGTTTCCAACTAGAGGCACACAGAGAATTTTATTAAGTCTTGTGTCGGGATGTCCGTAGAACACAATTTCGTTATCTGTATTGCCCCAGATAAGACAGTTCCTAAACGCTCTTAGATTACCAAACCTTCGTGTTGGTGCTATATTAGCACCTAATGAACGTAGATAAAGCGCAGGCTCAAACGTCGTACCATTGAACTTATAGAGGTACGTGTCTCCCAAAGCCCATATAGTTCCATCGTAAATAGCTAGTCCATAAATCTTTGAATCCCCTAGTGCGAAGTCAGCGTACCAGCTACTAGAGACTCCATCCCAGAAGTAAATCCTTACCTGACCCGCAGTTATATCACCCGAAGTAGAAAGTCCCTTGTAAGTCCCAATTATAAGAGTATCTCTCCAGTATTCGAGGTCTGCTATTATTGTTCCTGCTGGAAGGTCAAGGTCTTGTAGTGTTAGTGTTGCAGTCAGAACTGATGCGATATAAATACCATTCGCTATGAATAATTTATCCCCACCAACAATCATTGGTCTGTTGACAATCTCTGTCTCAAGCCCCGTGAAGGTATTAGCCGCGTTATCATCTGGATTTGAGTCAGGAGTAAAAGTGCCTACTTGGGTCGAACCATTGGCGTAATGAATTTTCCCATTGTAATAAGCGATTCCTCTGTGAGAACATCCATTCGTAATAGCTAATGGATAATTAGTTGTAGAAACAATTTCAGTAGCAATATCAGTTTGGTAAATCTTAGTCGGAGAGTAACCGTACAGTTTGTTTGCCCCATCCGAAATGTCAACAGCAACAAAGTCACCTATATTCGTGTCTACGGTTGTGCTACCTATATCAGTTGGGGAACTGCCAGCACGAATCTCTCCTATGCCACGCAATGAGACTGAGCTAACAACACCAAGCGGGTCTATACCAGCACCGTCCTGATAGGTGTTTTGGCTAAAGAACTTGGAAACACTAAGTCCATTAGCAAAGTGTCCAAGTACGTGCTTCTCTAGTTTTTCTTCATCAGCCATATATTTATTTCATAACTCTTATGCCATTCCTTTCAAAATACTGTCTCAACCAGCTAACATCTGCTCTTAGTACCTTGATATCGCCCTCCACCGAATAATAACGCGTTTCTAATGTTTGTATTTTATCTATATTATTATTAACCTTGGCTTCAGTGTTACCCCAAGTCAAAGCTAAAACAGTAGTTACCAATGCAATCATGATTGGTATCCCAACTTTTATTATTAGTGATTTCCCGTTATTCATCCTGTCCCATTTAGTTTATCACCTATCCAAGCAAAAGGCATCAGTAACGCAAATAGAAGTAATCTTATAATCATATTACCAGTAGTTAGGTTGGTTTCCTGTTGGAGCAACAGCAGCAGGAACAGCGGTAGGTTCCCAGGCTCCCGCACTCCAATATGTAGAAGGAGAGTTCTGCATTGCGTATTCCATAGAAATCAAATTATCTGACAAATCTCCAGCATATACTCTTACTTCGTCATAACGAACGACAACCTGCTCAGAGGCATTGCCATTTTCTCTGATATTTATACCAAATCCAGTGCTCCCACTTCCTGGCTGTACTGTCTTAGCCACAGTTCCCTCGGAAACACCATTGAAATATCCCTCTTGTTCACCAGTATCATAAGCACATACTTCGTAATGCCAAGTATCAGCAGGATGCGTAGTTGACCAAGTAAGAACATTGGATATTTCCCCAACGTCGTTTATCCGAGACTGAAAATCACCAATAACCTGAGGATAATTAATATCAAGAGCAAAACCGTCATTTGCTCCATAAATAGCTAATGTACCATGGGTAAAAGCACCTGGAAAAGTATCAAAATTAACCCAGCCAGATATTGTTACTGAATTATTTATAGTTGGTGCATAACCAGTAAATAGAGTTTTCTCACCGGTGTCATACACCCTCGCCTTGCCAATTTTCGGGCTTCCATAATCTGCAATAGTCCCCGTGTCTGTTCCGTTGTTTGCATTAACAGTACTATCGTTTGCATCTGCACCGTGATTGACAAGTTTGTAATTACTATTCCATGTGGTTGTAGTTGAAATGTCTGACGCTGCATCATTGCCACACCAAACATAAATATCGGTAGAAAAGGAATAAGAAGGAACGTTTACATAGTATTCCCACACTCCTACGGTAGTGGTAGCAGATACCTTCTCGTGGCTAAGAAGTTCCGAACCCACAACATCCGACAGAGTAAACCGAATATCGTCTCCGTCTGCTTGCATTACTGCGATACACTCAGCGGGTGCTTCATCCCCATCATAAAATATAGGATAGTTAGTATGTGTTCCTGTGGTAGAAGCCGCTCTGGGTTCTATCTTGTATCTTCCCTCCCAAGCAGATGAAATGGTCGGGTCAAGTATGGTTTTCCCTCCAGGATATTTAACAATCCATAAATACGGCTCATCCTTCTCTCTTGGTGGAACTCTCAATACAACCCTGAAAATAGCTATCTCTCCATCATCCAATAAAGCATTAAAACTATTGCTCTTAAAGAACTCTTTATTGTTCCAATGTTCTGTCGCTTGGTTAGGTACTTTGCCCAAAAGCCCAATCGGTTTCCATACGTTTTTCGTAGAAGTAGCTATCTCCGTACCAACCTGAACATCAATGCAAGATTCATTAGAGTAAGTACCCGTCGCAGTTTCGCCCTCGATAGTCCTACATTGTTCCTCATAAACTGGAACTTCATATTCATACTCAACATCCTTTTCCAGTCTCGTAGCAGACAAAATCACAAATTCACTTTTACGAACACCAGGAGAAAACTTCGCATTTCGCTTGTATCCTGTTTTATTTTCTGCTCGTAGATAGTTAGTTACTTCATCCCACGCTCCGTAATCGTGCTTGTCAGAGCAAACATCAATACCATCATTCTCCACCATCTTACAGTTTTGAAACTCGATGGTCTCTCCATTCTGAACAGAAAGAAAGTCAGGCGCATCAATGGGTGCACCAATACCAGCAGCTACAGCGACTCCGATAATCCCAAGACCTATGAGAATTTTCGTCCAAGTGCGCTTACACCACCCTGTAAATTTCTTCCACTTGTCCTTTATCCATTTAGTCATTCCAGGTTCCACAAAAACTTACATTTGCTAATGCGGTGCTCGACGCCATAGAATCTATGTCGAGATTAACCCAACGATTTGCAGCTATACCAGCGTTAGAAAAAGTAGTGGTGGATTCTCCGTCTGGGTCACAAGCTATTGCCGAATTAAGAATGTCTGTTCCTCCTGTAAACGGAGCCGAACGCTCGTCAAGTTGAACAGTCATATTAGAAGTATTAGCATCACACCCAAACTCATCTATTGTAAATACTTTTCCAAAGTATTTTCTATAAGCCCCATTTTTAGTTGTTGTAGCCGAATCAAAGGGCAAACTGAAACATTCATAGTACAGTTCTTCATCAGGAGTAAAAGTTACCGTTCCCGTTGCACTATCTACACTTCCTCTATTACCAACCACAAAACTTGTCACTAAGTTTTCTGAAACTGAAACCACACCAGAATCTCCCCTCAAAAATCCCGTCAGACTTCCTAATGTAAAACTCGCAGAGGTAAGTTTCCCAGAGAAAGTACCTGAAGCAGCCAAAATATCTCCAATTACTTCTAATTTGGAAGCTGGCGTAGAAGTTCCAATGCCGACGTTGCTAGAGGTTGCCAAGTAAAGTTGATTCGCATTGCCCTCAGTATAGAGAACCAACGGCCTAATTGTGCCGGAGCCACCTGCCTCAGTATAAATCTGATAGTCGATTATACCGTTATTCCCAATGATTAACCGCTCCCTGTTAGCAATAGCATCGTATGTCCCCACACCATGGAGAATAAGCTCCACGTCATCTGACCCATCACCATCGGCTGAGAACATATTTAGACTAGCATCTACATTGGCAGTAGTTCCGCTTAAGGAAAGCCCAACACCGGTAAGCAAGGAAGTAAATAAGTAATCCTGATTTCCAAAAAGCGTAGAAAGTCGAATATCGCCCTCAACATCTAAAGTAGTATCAGGCGAAGTCCCAATACCTACATTAAATCCTCCCATATTCCAATTTCCTGTTAATTGTGTAGACCCATCTTTATTTACGAAATTATCACCAAAAACATTTGATGGTGCAATAATGGTGAAACGAGAACTGGTGTCTCCTTCTTGGACAAGAGATATATTACTTGAACCGCCTCCTGTAACATTGGCATATATCCTAAATAGTAAGCGGTCATCAGAATTAAGCTCTATATCCGTACCTATTGATGCGTGAAGCACTAAAGCCGTAGCGGTGTTTTCAAGATTGCTACTCGTCTCGCTCATCATTCGTACCGTTTCAACAGATGAACTTGTGAAAGAAGACATAGTCCAATAAACCTGCACAGTAGGCGATGCCGCTGTTTCGCTCATATGGAAGTGTCCATTGTACGTACCAGCTTCTAATGAATTCGGTATAGTAGACGTTGTAATATATGAGAATAGAAACTGGTCATCTCCTGACGAAATAGTTGAAGAAGTAATTGTATTTTCTGCGTTTCCGGTATCCTTACTTGATAAATCAAAATGAAAACTCACATCGGAAAGAGAATCAGTCAGAAAAAAATCGGCTTCTGTGTTTACTACATCATCTACATATCCCTTAGTAGCAAGATGAGCACTTATAGTTGGCGTTACACCCGTAACGACCCCCGTGAAGATAGAAATTCCAGCACTTAATCCACCCGTGATAGTAAATGTCGTTGTCGTAGAGTTCCAAGTAAGATTAGAATCCCCAGCCAAATCACCCCCACTATTAAACTGTATTTGTGTGGGTGAACCAGCAGCAGATATAATTTGGTAACTCGGGGCTGTATTAGCACCACTAGAGGTTAATACGTATCCGCTCGTTCCAGCAGGCAACACAACCCAGTTAGAACCATCGAAGTGAATAATTGTTCCTGTCGCCTCGCTCGTTATTGTAAGGTCAGTAACTGTCGGAGTGGTAGTCGAACCCCCAATATCACCACCAGTTTCCACCTTATCAGTGTTCAGATTCGTAAGAGAAGTGTTTACATTAGTTCTAAGTTTATTCAGAGTATCTGTAGAACTTGTCGTAAGAATAGTTGAAGACTGAGCTATGTTGAACAGCAACATTCCCCCAACGAAAACTACTAGAGCTATGATTATGAGTACTGTTGTATCTTTCATATTAGTTTTTAGTTTGTCCTGTCCAACCAGAAATGAAAGCCACATCCAGTTCTTCAAATGTTAGTTCGCCCAAAGCTCTTCCATCCACTGTTACTATATCCTCAAAAGTTAGTTCGCC
>SDBT01001486.1_pt1 | contig 41468 bp, 46 predicted proteins | sample 2277101 | NCBI WGS metagenome assembly SDBT01 (sample SAMN10404973, study PRJNA504765) | marine sediment metagenome | isolation source: marine sediment core GS10_PC15, 103 cmbsf | place: Arctic Ocean: Southern Knipovich Ridge | collected 2010 | reverse complement strand
CCCAGCCAGTGTTCGTCCATAAATGGTAGATTTTGGCCCGATGCGGCGTTCTCCGCGGGTTTCCGTCCTCGACGCAGCCCTGCTACGCCTGCGGCGAAAACCCGAGATCTTTGAAAAACGCCCCCGCCTGCCAACGCCTGGCTCGCCGCATAGCTACAAAGCCGACACACATGGCAATGGCGGGCAGGTTCGGCGTTGTCAATCTCAAGCTTGGGGCGTGAGCCCTCAACAGCACAATCGACAATTTTCAATATTCAATGGCTCACGCCTCATTCCTCAGGATTTGCGCCCCTTGAACTTGAAGCTTTTTGTTTTGCCGTCCAATTCGGATTTTACGAGACCATCGCCCTTCAGCTCGCCTCACTGCCCAGCGGAAAATGTCTTGCGTTCTGTCTGGCAAGAACGTAAGGTGCGCCTGATAGGCGAACAGGCAGGAGCGCATACATGACGCAGAACAAACTCTATAGGATAATAAGAGACGAAAACGACCCGGAAGGGCAGATGGTCAGCGTGGAACCGACAGAGTATTTGACGAAACTGCAGTCTCATGAGGCCATTGCCGAGTTGAAGTCCTATGTTGAATCCCTGGCCGAAGATTTGGAAAAATGCTCCCAAGAGGACTTGGACATTGAGGGCAACGTCGAGAGCGTGCAGAAGCTGCTGTTTGAGTTGGAGGTCGCGCAAGGCTATCTTTCTCGGGTCTTTGAGGAGTGGAAAACCACGCGCGCGAATCTCGCATAATAGTGAGGGCAAGATGAATATCTACGTGGGCAATTTGTCGCGTCAGGCCACCGAACAGGATCTGCTACAAACGTTTGAGGCCTTTGGGGAGGTCGCATCTGTCAAAATCATTAAGGACAAATACTCCGGCGAATCAAGAGGATTCGGATTCGTGAAGATGTCCTCAAAAACTGAAGGCGAGGCGGCGGTTGCCGACTTGAATGGCAAGGACTTGAAGGGACGGAGTCTTAAGGTTAGCGAGGCTCGCCCTCGCTCCGACGGTGGTCGAGGTGGTGAGGGCGGACGTGGAGGTGGCGGATATCACGGGCGTCCCTCCTGGTAAACGATTTCGCTCATTTCATCTTTGGTCTTGATGCCACGAGACCTTTGTCCGTCCAAGAGGCTGCGAAACGTATGCGGCCGGGTTTGACGCGTCGCTTCCATGAAGCTCGTTTGTAACTTGTTGAGACGATTTGACTTAGATTAGTCTGAGAAGAGAAAAGCTAGTAGTATAGAGCACGGGAGGTCGAATGAAAGACAGGAAACTTTTTGTTGGGAACCTTAGCCATTCTGTGGCTGCCGCTGAAGAAGTCGAGCAGTTAAAGGAATTGTTTTCCGAATATGGTGAGGTTGAGGAAGTCAACATAGTTAAAGGGAAACACTTCGGATTTGTCTTGATGTCCAAGCGATCGGAAGCTCAAAGAGCAAGACAAGAACTGAATGGCCAAGAGTTCAAAGGATGCACCTTGAGAGTGAACGATGTCCGTCCCTCAAGACAAAGGCACGGTTATAGAGGACGCTAGGCTAGTGTCCGCCCACAAATGGCATATTTTGGCCCGATGCTGCGTTCTCCGCGGGTTTCCGTCCTCGACGTAGCCATGCTACGCCTGCCGCGAAAACCCGGGACCTTTGAAAAACGCCTCTTTTCGTCCAATTGAGCGCTATGCTTCACTCCGTGTCTGGGTCAGGCTCAAATCTTAACCCTCGAAATACTCAATGTATTCCTGTGGTTAAGATTATCGTCTTCCTTGAACTTGAACGAAATTGAGTATTTTTCAAAGGCCTCACGCCCCAACCCCATCGGACATATTCCCTTGACGTTTCAAAACGTTATGTTTTATTAACGCGAAGTCTTTGACAGATGGGGAGGAACAAGTGGGTCGAGCAAAAAGCCCGCCTAGCCGCTGTGAGACAGGTGTTTGCTGGGCCATCATCGCGGTTTTGGGCGTGATCGCAGTTGGTGTTTTCATAAAGCAGTTTGATTATGACCCTGCGCTCTTTGTTCCCAGCGGCCCGCAATCCCTGGCCCCACAGGATCTTGCCCTCGCACCTATGGCTTTGCCAGATCTTTCCGACTTTTTGCCAGCGGACATGACAGTTTTGAGCCCCATGGAATCCTTTGGCGCAGAAGACCTGTTCGAGAAGATCAACGGCAAGGCGGAACTCTACCTTTCAGCGGGTTTTTTGAGTCTCCGGTCTCAGCGGTTTGCGATAAGGGTTGCCCCGCAATCATGGGTGGAAGTGTTTGTCTACGACATGGGATCGACTCGCCGTGCCTTTGCCGTGTACAGTGCCCAGAGGCGCGCTGAGGCAAAGCTTTTGGATCTTGCGCACTTTTCCTATGGGACAGCAAATGCCTTGTTTTTGGCCTATGGCAGATATTATGTGGAGATCGTCTCTTCAGGGCTTTCTGAAGCGATCATGGACTCGATGCTTTCCTTTGCCAAGAATTTTGTCAGCAAGGTCCGGGTTGACGAAGACGCCATACACGAAATTGAGCTGTTTCCCCAAAAACATCTTCGGGAAGAAAGCACCACTTTCTATGTGTCCGGGGCCTTTGGCTTTGACGGTTTTGAAAATGTCTTTGCGGCAAGTTACCACATAAAGGGCGAGGAATTGACCGCCTTTTTGTCGCAACAAAAGAGCGCGAAGGAGGCTGCGAGGCTTGTCCAGGCCTACCACACGTTCTTGCTGGAAAACGGTGGGACCGACGTTTCTGTAACCCCTGATCTTGCCGGCGCGGTTCTCGTAGAAATTTTGGGCGCCTTTGAACTCGTTTTCCCGCACGGCCAATATGCTGCCGGGGTCCACGAGGCAGAAACCCAAGCGGCTGCTGAAAGGCTAGCCATGATGCTGGCTGAAAGGCTAGCCATGATGCTGAAGGAAAGGCTGGATGGCGCTCAAAGATAACCTCACCCGAAGGGATTTTCTCGTTCGTTCCGCAAAGGTTGGTGCTTCGGTTGCAGCGGCCGGGGGCCTGAGTTGGTGGCTTCATGATGGAACAGGGCCGCAGCCCTCGGGGCAAAGCAAAGGGCAGGTCTCGCTTGCCGATTTTTCTATCTCTCATATGGGCGGCAAAATGAGCATCGTCAAGGGAAAAAACCGAACAAAGACGCTCAATCGTGCCCTTGGAACCTTGGGAGGCATGGGAGCGTTCATTCGTCCCGGGGACCGGGTTCTTCTTAAGGTAAACGCTGCGTTTGCAACGCCGCCCATGCTTTCTGCAACCACCAACCCCGAGCTGGTTGCAGAAGTGACACGGCTTTGTTTTAATGCCGGGGCGTCTTCGGTGATTGTTACCGACAACCCCATAAATGATCCTGCAAGCTGTTTTTCCCTTACGGGCATTGCCCGGGCAGCCGAGTCGGCAGGGGCCCGAGTGGTGTTTCCCAAGCAGGATTATTTCAAACCCACAAGCGTTGCGGGCGGCACACTGATAAGGAATTGGCCTTTGCTCTATGCCCCTTTTCAGGCAGTTGACAAACTCATTGGAATCGCCCCCGTCAAAGACCACCACAGGAGCGGCGCATCCATGGTCATGAAGAACTGGTACGGCCTTTTGGGTGGACGCAGAAACATCTTTCACCAGGACATACACAACATCATAAAAGAACTTTCCATGATGGTTTCCCCCACTCTCGTGGTCTTGGACGGCACCGTGGCCATGATGACCAATGGTCCCACTGGAGGCTCGTTAGGGGATCTAAAGCCCACAGACACGATGATAGTCAGCACGGACCAGGTTGCTGCAGATGCTTTCGGGGCAACACTTCTGGGAAAAACTCTGTCTGAGCTTCCGTGGATCGGCAAGGCCGAGGCCAAAGGTGTGGGAACAGCGGACTTTGAATCCCTCAACCCGTTCCGAGATCATGTGGGGTGAGGCGATAGGAGAGCCTTTGTGAGAATCGTAAGGGCCAGGCAGATTAGTCAGATATTCTTTGTCCTGCTTTTTTTGTGGTTCTGCGTGGTGGCATCGGTTGGTGAAAAGTGGTGGCAACTTCGCGGCTGGCCTGTGAACTGGCTGCTCCAACTGGACCCCTTGGTGGCGCTGACAACCGTGATGACCACTCGCACACTCTATGCGGGGTTGCTATGGGCCCTTGTCACCGTGGTACTGACCATTGTTCTGGGCAGGTTTTTTTGCGGCTGGGTCTGCCCCTTCGGGACCCTTCACCATGTCGTGGGCTTTCTGGGCAACAGGAAAAAAACCCTTTCGGAAAAAGTTGCCCGCAATCAGTATCATCCTGCTCAATCTGTCAAGTATTTCCTGTTGGTTGGACTCTTGGGGGCAGCTCTGGGAGACTTGATCGCACATTCTGCCCAGCTTCTGGGGTTTTTCTCCGGCCGCCATCTTCTTGTGTGGCTCTGCGTCTTGACGATCCTTTTCCTTTTCTTCCGAAAGATCATCGCAAAAAAACGAGTCATGCTTCACTGGATGTTGTTTCTTGCAGTGGCGTGGATATTTCTTGGATGGTTCTTTTCCGGGCATTCTCTGTTTGGGGCATCCCTTCAAACCGGGCTGGTAGATCCCATACCGCTCTTATACAGGTCTGTGAATCTTGTGGTGGTTCCGCTCGCTGACGGCAGTGCACACCAGCTTTCTGTGGGCCAGCGTTATACCCTCGGGGCATGGCTGATCGGAGCAGTTTTTCTGGCCACCGTTTTGTTGAACCTCAAAGTGCCCCGCTTTTATTGCAGGTTCGTCTGCCCCCTGGGGGCTCTGTTTGGCGTGCTGGGCCGGTATGGCCTGTGGCGGGTTGGAAAAGGTCAAAGTGAATGTGTGCAGTGTGAACCCTGCGAGAGTCATTGCGAAGGCGCTTGTGAGCCCTCGGCAAAGATTCGAATAAGTGAATGTGTCCTTTGCATGAACTGTGTGGGCACGTGTCACGAGGGCCTGATGGGGTACCGAACAGCGCGTTCGGAGGCAGGAGAGATTGTTTCCCCGGACTTTTCTCGAAGACAGTTTGTCCTGTCTGCGGCCTCCGGCATTGCTGCTGTGCCCATTATGCGTCTGGGGGGCACGCTGGGTCCCAATTGGTCTGGGCGGCTCATACGTCCTCCGGGTGCTCTGGATGAAAAGGATTTTCTGAGACGCTGCATAAAATGCGGACAGTGTATGCGCACTTGCCCAACAAACGTGATTCATCCGGCCACATTGCAGGGGGGGCTGGAAGCCTTGTGGACGCCTGTCCTAAATTTTCGGGCAGGCACAAGCGGGTGTCAATACAACTGTGTGGCTTGCGGACACGTGTGTCCGACAGCTGCCATACGACCCATCAGCCTGGATGAAAAGCAGGGAAAGAATGGTTTTTCGAACATTGGCCCAGTTCGGCTTGGCACTGCCTTTGTGGATCGAGGCCGATGCCTTCCCTGGGCAATGGACAGGCCCTGCATCGTGTGCCAGGAGAACTGTCCGGTGAGTCCAAAGGCGATCTTCACGCGCGAACATTACAGCCCTGTGCCAGCAGGTCGGTTCTCAATAAAGGCGGTGCGCGGGTTGAACGTAGAGTTGGAGGCCGGCCGGTTGAGACCGGGGGGCTTTGCAACTGGAGACTACTTTTGCCGGCAGATTGGCAGCAGTGAGCATGTCCGCTACAAGATCCTGGGCAACACTGAAAGCCTCTTGGTCCTTTCCGGGTATGGCGGCGGCAAAGACTTGCCACTGTCCGGGAGCGTTATTGAGATTCAGATTCGCCTGAGACGGCCTTACATAGACCCGCAGTATTGTGTGGGCTGCGGAATTTGTGAACACGAATGTCCAGTGACCGGATTGAGGGCAATCAGGGTGACCGCGGAAAACGAATCCAGGAGCAAGGGGCATGCTTTGATTCTGTAAACGGCAGGGCATATTTGTTTCCTCCAGGCGATATGAAAGGCGCGGTTTCCGTGTGCCCCAATATTTGGGCTTGTCCAGCAGGGCACCGTGAAAGTGAAGATCCTGCCGTCAAGCCCAAATCTTGGGGCACTGGGTCACATGGAGAAGCTCACCCACATATCGCCTTTCGGAAAACAATATGCCCTGCCGTTTTTCACACGTGACGCTGAAACCAAGGTCGAATCACATTTGATCTTGGGGTGAAACGGGGGCGCGAAATGCGAACCCTTTGATTCTGTAAACTGCCATGAGGTCATGGATGATTGACAAACAGAAGAAATTGTCACGAAGACAGTTGTTAAAAAGCGCGGGTGCGGCTGGCGTGGGCTCCTTGCTCCTTTCAGCGGGGGTCATAGCCAAGGCCTCCGGCAAAACAGCTGCGGGTCAGTCCGAGCACCTGGTTGTCCCCACCCGGCCTTTTGGAAAAACCGGCGTACATGTCTCCTGTCTTTCTTTGGGGGGCATGTTCGATATCCCGTCAAACCAACTTATGCTCAAACAGTCGTTGGAGTGGGGGGTGACGTATTGGGATACGGCAGACTGCTATGGCAGGGGAAAGAGCGAGAAAGGAATCGGGAAGTTTTTCTCCAAACATCCAGAGGCGCGCAAGAAAGTCTTTCTTGTAACCAAATCCGACGAAAGGGACCCTGAAGACATGAGCCGGCTTTTGGATAGGTCTTTGGAAAGGATGAAAACCGACTATGTTGACCTTTATTTTGTTCACGGGCTCAGCAACATAAAGGAAGTCAATTCAGATACCCAGCGTTGGGCCGAAAAGGCCAAGGCCCAAGGAAAGATAAAGCTGTTCGGATTCAGCTCGCACAAGAATATGGAGGAGTGCATTCTGTCTGCGGCCAAGCTGGGTTGGATCGATGGTATCATGATGAGCTACAATTTTCGGCTCATGCACACTCAGAGCATGAAGGTTGCAGTGGATGCGTGCGCCCGTGCGGGTATTGGTTTGACAGCCATGAAAACCCAGGGAGGCGGGCAGGTGCGCACTGAAAGCGAAATAGAACTCAGACTGGCGGGACGTTTTCTCAAACAGGGTTTTACGGACAAACAGGCCAAGCTAAAGGCTGTTTGGGAGAATCACCATATTGCGAGCATATGCTCGCAAATGCCCGACTTGACAATTCTCATGTCCAATGTGGCCGCTGCTGTTGACAAAACAAAGCTTTCCACTGAAGACAAGCGACTCCTCAGGCAGTATGCCGGCGAAACCAGGGCAAGCTATTGTACGGCATGTGCTTATATCTGTGAGTCGGCCATGACACAGAAAGTGCCCATAAGCGACGTGATGCGATGCCTGATGTATCATCACAGCTACACGGATCAGGGGCAGGCCAGTGCTCTTTTTTCAAAGCTTCCAAGGACCACACGCAGTCGACTTGTGAGGGCGGATTTTTCTTCTGCCGAGCTGCGATGTCCGCAAGGGCTTCAGATCGGAAGGCTCATGAGGGAGGCTGCTGAAGTGTTGGCGTCTTCTAGAAACAAATGGGCCGGGGTCTCCCAAAGAGGGTAGGTAATACCATACTAAGCTGTTCCCGCCATTTGAGGCTTTGAGAGGGAGGAGACCCCAGCCTCATTTAGAATCGATTATTTCACAGTCTTTGCAGAAAACAACCCTTAACGCCTTCACGTCAAATCCCAGGTAGATACTGGGGGGTGCGGGCAGGTCTTCCGGGGACAGATAGGTTACGAGACCCTTGAAAAACGCCCCCTTTCGCCCAATTTTAGCGTCAGGCTCAAATCTTAATCCTCGAAATACTTAATGTATTCCTCCGGTTAAGATTATCGCCTTCCTTGAACTTGAACGAAATTGAGCATTTTTCAAAGGTCTCGTCACATTTATTCGACAACTTCGAACTTGACGGCCGTCAATACGTCGCCACCGGGGCCGACGATATCAACACGCCAATCCCCTATCTCGTGGGGCTGAATGACTTTGGAGCTGAATGTGCGCCAGTTAGCCGAACCTATGCGTAGTGTGACGCGAGCACGTTCGACCTCGCCGAAATACCAGACGTGGTCAATGTCTGTGTGCCCTTGGGAGCCTGTGACTCTGGTAAAGCAAGACAGCTTGCCGATGCCCACCGGGAAAACGGTATTGCCGTCTACGCATGACCGATCAACCACTTCAAGGCAGATGGCAGACTCCTGCACGTCAAGAGGGCCGGTTTCCTGGGACCCAACAGGACCTGCAAGGTAAAGGCAGGTAGCAATCAATGTGACCGTGACGAAAAGGGTTACGTTTGGCCGTCTCATAGCATTCCCTCCTTAAAAAGAAAGTCCTGGATCTCCCGCCGTCCCACCATAGATCCATTCAAACATAAAGTATGTCTGTTGACAAGAAGGGAATGAGTTGCATGTGCAAAAATTCGGTCCCCTGGAAACCTGTCCTGCCAAGGGCCAGTCCGGAGGGAGGTGTGCTGCCTGTAAGTGCTTGACAAAGTACCGTCTTTTTGCTACTAGCTGCTTCAACTAGGCACATATGTCACATGCAATGGCAGGCTTGCCTGCATCCGTAAACGGCTTGCCGGAAAAGGCGTGAAACATAACAGCCATGGCACGCAACACGTGGGGCGTGCCCATATTACGAATTACGAGACCTTTGAAAAATGTTCAGTTGCGGATAGAGAACCGCAGAAAGGGTCGGCATATGGAATGTCCACATTGCGGAAAGAGCAATAGCGAGGTCATTGATTCAAGGCCAACCAAAGAAGGCATCGCCATTAGGCGTCGGAGGCAGTGTTTGGTCTGTAAGGGCAGGTTCACCACCTATGAGGCCAGGGAAGAACATCTGTCGCTGGTTCTGGTAAGGAAAGACGCTGGGCCGGGCCCGACTATAGCCAATCTGAAGACGGTGCTGACATGTATGGTGACCGGTTTCAAGGCCCTGACAAAGGAGACCGAGAAGGTCATCGGAAAAGCTCAGAAACTCGAAAAGGCCGAGGCAGCCAAAAAATCCAAACGAATGCCCCCAGCCAGAAGAAAGGTCGCAGTCAAAAAGAAAGCCTCAGTCAGAAAGAAAATCTCAGCCAAAAGAAAGGTTGCACTCAAGAAGAAGGCGCCTGCAAGAAAACGTGTTGTACCCAAAGCAAAAACGTTGTCCGCTACTGCCACAGTCCTCAGGATTGTCAAAAGGCACAAGCGGGGCGTTGACATCTTGAAGCTAAAACGCAGGACCGGGTTTGACGATACCAGGATCAGAAATATCATTTCCAAGGCGTACAGAGAAGGCAAGATAAAGAGGGTAGGCAGGGGCGTTTATGTAGCGGCAGCGGCATAGGCTACTGGCTGAACATCTTCTTGATTCTCGTAGACACTTTCTTTGATTCCAGACTGGCAAACTCCTGCAAGAGGGCTTCCTGTTTCTTGTTCAAGCCTGTGGGAGTTTTCACCAACACCTGTATGATTTGATCCCCTCTTCCGTGGCCACTCAAGGAGGGTATTCCTTCCCTCCTAAAGCGAAACACATCTCCGGGCTGCGTTCCTTTGGGAATGTCAAGCTGCTTTTCCCCGGCTAAGGTTGGAACACTGATATCAGCTCCCAGAGAAGCGTCCACAAAGGAGATGGGGATCTGGCAGACCACGTCATTATCGTTACGCTTGAAGAACTCGTGGGGCTTGACGTGAACAAAGATGTACAGGTCTCCGGGCGGACCACCACGTGTGCCTGCCTCCCCTTCGCCCGTGAGACGGAGCCTTGACCCCTCGTCGACTCCTGCAGGCATCTTGACAGAGACTTTTTTCTTTTTTTCAATTTGTCCCGCGCCCCGGCATTCTTGGCATGGATGGAGGATGCTTCGGCCTTGGCCGCGACACTGAGGGCAGGTCGTTCTGATGCTGAAAAAACCCTGGGTGCGGGCTATCTGACCGGTTCCGCCGCAGTAACGACAATTCTCAGGGGAGGTTCCGGGTTCGCATCCTGTTGCCTCGCAGGAAGAGCAGCTTTCCAATTTGTCGATTTCGATCTCGGTTTCAACCCCAAAGGCAGCATCCATGAAGCTTACAGACAGGTCATAGCGCAGGTCTGCCCCCCTGCGTCCCCCTGTCCTGGAACGCCTTCCACTCCCGAAACCGAAAAACTCGTCAAAGATGTCGCCAAAACTGGTGAAGATGTCATCAAATCCCCTGAATCCGGAAAACCCTGTTCCCTGAAGTCCTTCATGGCCAAACTGGTCGTAGATCCCTCTCTTTTCATGGTTGCGGAGCACTTCATAGGCCTCGGCCGCCTCCTTAAAGTTCTCTTCGGCTTCTTTGTTGCCGGGATTGCGGTCAGGGTGGTATTTCAGGGCAACCTTTCGATATTTTGCCTTGATCTCATTTTCATCGGCATTGCGGTCAACGCCGAGGATCTCATAATAGTCGCGTTTAGCGGTCATGGTCGTTCAAAGCACCTCAAGAAAGGTTGCGAAAGCTTGCGAGACCTCTGCAAAACGCCCTCTTTTGCCCAATTTCGGTGTCAGACTCAAATTTTGGTCCTCGAAATACTCAATGTATTCCTGTGGTCAAAATTTTCGCCTTCCTTGAACTTGACCAAAATTGAACATTTTTCAAAGGTCTCGCTTGCCACATGGAACCACAGAAAAAACCCTTAAAAATAATGCAGAAGAGCTGTTTGTCAAATGAGCCGGGGCTCGTTACAAATTGACTGCACTGATATTTGGGCAATAGCCTGGTCAGCTTTGACCCTAGGCACTACAGAAATTGGACTTTTTGCGAAGTCGTCACACATTGAAGCGGAAATAGATCACATCCCCGTCTTGAACCGTATAGGTCTTTGCCTCAAGACGAACCTTGGCGTCCTTTTTTGCCTGCTGGTAACCACCCGCGGCAATCAAGTCGTCGTAGGCCAGGACCTCTGCCCGAATGAAGCCCTGTTTCATGTCCGTATGGATCACCCCTGCTGCATCCAGGGCCGAAGTGTGCCCGGGGATCAACCAACAGCGCACCTCGTCGTGGACCACGGTGAAAAATGAGACAAGACCGAGCAGATGGCAGGAATGCCTGATCACTCTGTCAGTGGCGGAACTGTCAATGCCGTAGGCAGTAAGAAACTCTGCGGCCTCTTCCTCTGACAACCGTGCAAGTTCCATTTCAAGTTCTCCCCTGACCAAGCACACGGGGTCACCAAGTCCTGCGGGCAGGTTGTCGTCATTGTCATCGTTGTTGGAGATTATCAGAACGGGTTTTGCGGAAAGCAGGGTGTATCCCCTCAGAAGGGGGGCGGACGCCAGCTCAGGGTGAGCCCGCAGGGGGCTTTCTCCTTCAAGGACTTTCAGGCAGGTCCCCAGAAGCTTTGTTTCCTCATCACTTGTTTTTTTCCCGCGCTTTTGGTCAAGCTCGATGCGCTCGATTCGCTTTTCCACGACCACAAGGTCAGCAAAGATCAAGTCGCTTTCGAGCCTGACAATATCTTCCTGCGGATGTGGCTCCTCGCCACCGGCTTGGCGGAAATTTCGCACCACGTGAACCAAGGCATCGCAGGGGCGAACCTCACTGAATGGACTTTCGTCTCCCGTTTTTCCGTCACTGCCATATGCCTTCATCCCTTGAGGCAGGAGATATTCAAGGTGGGCATAGACCGTTTTTTTCGGCTTAAAGAGCCTCGCGAGGGCATCAACGCGCTCATCCGGCACCCTTACCGTGCCGATACTGGGCTCCTTGCGGGCCAGCTGCTCAGGCGTACTTCCTGTAAGGGCCCGGAAGATCGTGGATTTACCGGCCTGTGGAAGGCCAATGATCCCAAGTTTCATAAGTTTCCGATAACACGTTAGCTGTCTGAAAAATGGCCATTTTTCAAAAAACCCAAGCTGTTACTGTTTTCTCAATTTTACAAGGTTTTTTTCCTGGACTGAATGTGATATAGACCAACATCGGCTGTCTGGCAAGGCCTTGCATAGAGGCCCTTGAAAAACAGCCTTGTCTTTTCACATCCATCTTTCACATCCGGCTTATCCGGACTCGTGAGGAACTATTTGAAATTGAAGCGTGCTGTCAGCCTTGTCCCTTTTCTGCTCTTTACCCTCATTATATCAACGGCAAGCCACGGGGCAGAGGGGTTTCCAAAACGAAAGGGGCTTGTCAACGACTTTGCCAATGTCATCTCCCCCCAGTATGAACAGAGGCTGGTGCAGGTGACGGGAGAACTTGTGCGCAAAACCAATGTTCCTGTGGTGGTGGTCACCATGCCGGACATTGGTGGTGAGGATTACAACGATTATGCCAACCGGCTCTACGCCGCATGGGGTATCGGGAAAAAAGGTGAGGATCGAGGCGTCCTCATATTTGTCACTGTCAAGGAACGGAAGGTGCGCATTGAGATCGGCTACGGGATAGAGGGTATCATCCCTGACGGCCTGGCCGGTGAAATCCGTGACCAGTATATGGTGCCCTACCTGAAACAGGATCAGTACGGACAAGGGCTGTTGAATGGCACCCTTGCCGTCGCACAAATTATTGCCCGGGACGCGGGCATCCGTTTGAGCGGCGAGGCACCTGTTAGAAGGCCCCGGGCCTCGCGGAGAGGCTCCGGCTTTTCAGCCTTATTTTATATTCTGATCTTTCTGGCGCTCCTGTTCTCCTTGGGTAGGGGCAGGGGCAGGGGCAGGGGCAGGCGAGGCGGCCTGTGGCCACTTTTGTTCCTTATGTTTATGGGCGGTGGAGGCTATGGCCGAAGCGGCTTTGGTGGCAGCTTCGGTGGTTTTGGTGGTGGTTTTGGTGGTTTTGGAGGCGGCTTGAGCGGAGGAGGCGGTGCGGGCGGAGGTTTTTGAAGGAGAATATCACGATGTCTAAGATACCTAAACAACCCAAGGAAATATTTCAAACAATCACAGATGATTACAGACAGCTTTTCGGCGATGACCTGATTTCTATTATCGTGTACGGCAGCGCGGCAAGTGGTGATTACATTGCCCGCAAGTCGGACATCAATTTCATGATTGTTGTCTCGGAAAATGCAATAGACCGCCTTGACCGGACGCTCAAAGTTGTTGCAAAATGGAAAAAACGCAACGTGGCCACCCCCTTGTTTCTCACGGAACAATATGTTCAGACATCACTCGATACCTTTGCAATTGAGTATCTGAACTTCCAGAGCAATTATGAACTGGTATATGGCAAGGATATCCTGAAAGAGCTCACATTTGATCCGCATTTTTTGAGGCTGCAGTGCGAAAGGGAGATCAAGGGAAAGCTTCTGCTACTGAGGGAGGCCTTTTTGGAGACGCAAGGCAAAGGCAGGTATCTCAGAGAACTTATTGCACAGTCCATGCAGGCTTTTGTTGCCATCTTCAACGGGCTCCTTTACCTTAAGGGAAAAGAGCTTCCTCATCACAAACGCGAGGTCATCAGGAGCGTGTACGAAGCCTTTGATATGGACAGCGCTGTTTTTGAAAAGCTCCTTGATGTCAAGGAAAAGAAAATGAAAGTCTCTGGCGCAGAACTGTGCAGACTCTTTCAGGCCTATTTGAAAGAAGTGCAGAGGCTGTGGAAAGCCGTGGACAGTTTGGGCGAGGGGTCGGCAATGGACCCGAGGGAGGTGGTTAAATGACACGAGGACAAAAGACGGCTCTTGTCGTTATTGGGGTTATTGTGCTTGTTGTGGTTGTTCCCCTTTTGTCTCTGAAAGGGACTTACAACAGCCTCGTTCAAATGGATGAGGCAGTAAAGGCAGCCTGGGCGCAGGTAGAAAATCAACTCCAGCGTCGCTATGACTTGATCCCCAATTATGTTGAGACGGTAAAGGGATATGCCAAGCATGAGAGGGAAGTGTTTGTTAAGGTTACAGAGGCGCGTTCCAGGGTTGGCGGTGCCGGTACTGTTGGTGAAAAGATTGCGGCCAACAACCAGCTTTCCTCGGCCCTGGCCCGACTGCTTGTGGTGGTGGAGCGGTATCCTCAGCTGAAGGCCAACACGAATTTCATCCGTCTTCAAGACGAGCTGGCAGGCACTGAAAACAGGATTGCCGTAGAGCGTCGCCGTTTCAATGAGACGGTAAGGGTGTTCAATACCAAGATTCGCAGCTTTCCCACCAACCTTATTGCAGGATTTTTCGGATTTGAAAAAGCCGCTTTCTTTGAAGTGTCTAAGGAAAAACAAGAGGCGCCGAAGGTCAAGTTTTAGTCCCCTAATTGCAGGATTCGTGGCAGTCTTATTTTCTTGGCAGCGACCTAGAAAGTCTTTGACAACAAGTGACAGGAGTGGAGTGAAAGCTATGAAAAAGGAAGACACGATTTTGTTGGATCATGGCAGCGGGGGCAGGGCGTCGCATGAACTGGTAATCAATGTGTTTATGCCTCAATTCAAGAACGACCTGCTGGAAGGGTTGGACGACAGCACAGTGTTCGAGATCGGGGGGCAGAAACTGGCCTTTTCCACGGACTCTTACGTAGTGGATCCCATCTTCTTCCCCGGTGGCGACATAGGTTGCCTCGCCATAAACGGCACAGTAAACGACGTGGCCATGCGGGGTGCCGAACCTGTCTATCTCAGCGTGGGTTTCATTATTGAAGAAGGGTTTCCCATGGCCGATCTGGGGCGGATTCTAAAATCCATGAAAAAGGCAGCCGACACAGCCGGCGTGCAGATAATAACTGGTGACACCAAAGTGGTGAATCGTGGCGCTGCGGACAAGATCTTTATCAACACTTCCGGGGTAGGTGTTGTAAAAAACAATGCAGACATTTCCGGCAGCAATGCCCAGGTTGGAGACGCTGTGCTGGTCAGCGGCACCATGGGTGATCACGGCACAGCCATTCTGTCTATGAGGGGCGGGCTGTCTTTTGAGGCGCCGATTAAGAGCGATTCTGCCCCTTTGAACGGAATGGTGGCAGAAATGATGGCGGTGAGTGGCCAGGTCCATACCCTGCGGGATCCCACCCGTGGCGGGCTTGCCACCAGCCTGAACGAGATTGCCCTTCAGTCCAATGTGGGGATTGAACTCATTGAAGGCCAGATACCGTTGAGGGAAGGCGTGGAAGGGGCATGCGAAATCCTCGGGCTTGACCCCCTGTATCTGGCCAATGAAGGAAAGTTGATAGCCTTTGTCGCGCCTGATGATGCTGACAAGGTGTTGGACTGCATGAAAGCGAACCCATATGGAGGTGAAGCGGCAATCATCGGCAGTGTGGTATCGGAAAACCCCGGACGGGTGTTTATGAAGACCGGCGTGGGGGGCACCCGGATCATTGACATGCTGGCCGGAGAGCAGCTGCCGCGTATTTGTTAGATGGAATTCATTGCCGATCTTCACATCCATTCCTACCTTTCGCGGGCAACAGCAAAGAACCTTAACCTGGAACACCTTAACCTGTGGGCCCAGCTAAAAGGGATTACTGTTGTCGGCACCGGAGACTTTACTCACCCCAAGTGGTTTTCAGAGCTTTCCGAAAAACTCGAGCCCGCAGAAGAAGGGCTGTTTGAGCTGAAGCCGGACTATGCCGCACAGACAGCCCACATGGTGCCACCGGCCTGTCAAGCCGAGGTGCGGTTCATCCTGAGTGTTGAGATAAGCAGTATCTACAAAAAGGACGGCAAGACCCGCAAGGTCCACAACGTAGTACTCGCGCCTACCCTTGAGGTGGCAGAGAAGATAGGCCAAAAACTCGGTCGCATCGGCAACATAGCTTCTGACGGAAGACCCATTCTTGGACTTGACTGCAAGACGCTGCTTGAAATCGTCCTTGAAACCTCAGACCGTGCCGTTCTTATTCCTGCCCATATCTGGACGCCCTGGTTTTCCGTTCTCGGCTCAAAATCAGGCTTTGACTGCCTTGAAGAATGCTTTGATGATCTCACGCATGAGATCTTTGCCGTAGAAACCGGCCTTTCTTCTGATCCTGCCATGAACTGGAGGGTGTCGTCACTGGACCGGTTCGCCCTGGTGTCCAATTCTGACGCCCATTCTCCGGCAAACCTTGGAAGGGAGGTAAACCTTTTTGATACCGACCTTTCCTATCCTGCCATTACAGATGCTTTGAGAAGCCGTGACAAAAAGCGTTTTCTGGGCACGCTCGAGTATTTTGCCGAGGAGGGAAAGTATCACTATGACGGCCACCGAAAGTGCAGTGCCAGGCTATCTCCTGTTGAGACAGTCAATAACAACGGGCTTTGTCCTGTGTGCGGTAAGCCCGTGACCATTGGTGTTATGCACAGGGTAGAAGAACTTGCTGATCGCAAGGCTGGGGCAAAACCAAAAGGGGCACACCCCTACACAAGTCTTCTTCCACTGACTGACATATTGTCCGAGGTCCTTCGGGTAGGGCCAAAGACCAAAAAGGTCGCCAACGCCTACCGGGTGCTCACTGAAAGTGTGGGTTCGGAATTTGAGATCCTGAGAAGCACGCCAATGGATCCACTTGAGCAGCACGGTCCTGCCTTGTTTGCCGAGGCAATCAAGCGAATGAGAAAGGGCCAAGTCCGAATTGCTCCCGGATACGATGGAGAGTTTGGCACTGTCAGTCTCTTCACGGAAGAAGAACGCGGGCACCTTTTGGGGCAAAAAACACTCTTTGGGCAGTCATCTAAGCCTAAAAAAAACACCCAGGCCAAATGCCTACAACCTTCTCTGTTCGGCAAAATACGATCCTTTGCCCGAAAGAAACACCCTCGGCCCGTGCGCAAGCATGACGAGTCATTAGAAAAGCCCTTGTCCTCACCCGAGCATCTTTTTCACAACTTGAACGCGGCTCAGCAGGAGGCAGTGAGACACGCGGGCGGGCCCCTTTTGATCGAAGCAGGGCCAGGGACCGGCAAGACTCGAACCCTGACTCATCGTATTGCCTATTTGCTGTCTGAACACATTGCCCGGCCTGAACAGGTGCTGGCAGTGACGTTTACCAACAAGGCCTCTCAGGAGATGGCCCAGCGGTTGAGCAAGATCATTGATGACCCAAAGGCCCTGGCCAGGTTGACTATCAAGACCTTTCACGCTTTCTGCCTTCACATCCTTTCCCTTGAGGCAAAGGCCCTGGGGACGGGATATAGGCCTTGCACGCTGAACCAGGCCGATCAAAGGTATATGGTCAATATTGCCATAGAACAGGCAGGGGGCAGCATTTCCGGCTCCAAGGCGAAGCAGCACAAGATCTTGAACTATGTTTCTTTTGCCAAACAGCTCATGCTTTCTCCTGAAGACGATATTTCTGCCCGCGTGCCTGTACCTGTGGCAGGTATTTCCCCAACTCAGCTTGCAGCCATATATGAGGCCTATCAACAACTGCTTTCAAAGAATGGTCTGCTTGATTTTGATGACATCATCTTCAATACAGTCAGACTCTTTGAGGCTGATGAGGTTGTTCAGAAAAGATATTGGCAGAGGTTTTCCTTCATCTCGGTTGATGAGTACCAGGACATCAACTATGCTCAGTACCGACTCATTCGACTCCTTGCTCCGCCAACTCACGACATCTGCGTGATCGGTGATCCCAATCAGGCGATTTATGGATTCAGAGGTGCAGACGTTCAGTATTTTCACAAGTTCTGCAAGGACTATCCAGGAGCGAAAAGGATCAGCCTCAACCAGAGCTATCGATCCGCAGAGACGATCTTGCAGGCGTCCGGGCAGGTGATGCTCCCTGGCCGGGCCAACACAGAAGCACAAGCGATTTGGTCCGGCATTGACGGGGCCAAGGCCTTGACCATTGTCAGGCTTCCCACAGAAAAGGCAGAAGCCGAGTATGTTGTGAAGAGCATTGAGGAACAGGTTGGCGGGATAAGTCATTTTTCCGTGGACAGCGGCCGCATAGGCCCTGGGCGGGATGGGAAAGAAAGAAGTTTTTCTGATTTTGCTGTGCTGTACAGGGTGAAGGAACAGGCAAAGGCCTTGAAGGAGGCCTTTCAAAGGTCAGGTATTCCATTTCAGACCGCGGGGGATGAAAGGCTTGAGAACCGAAAGGGGATCAGGGAGGTGCTCTCTTATCTAAAGGCATGCCATTCGCTTGAATCGGACTTTGACGCAGAGCGCATTGTCAACTTCCCCGCCAGGCGAATCACCCGCAGCACTGCTCGCGCCGTAAAGGCGTGGTCAGAGATGACCGGAGAATCTTTTTTGACTGCACTTGATCATTCAGACCGGATCGATGAATTAAGCCCGCGCGCAAAGAGCACTCTGAATGCCCTTTCAAGAGATTTGAGCAAACTCAAAGAGCATATCAAGGGGCGGAACGTAGAGGAGCAAATCAGACTAGTAGTCGACCAATTAAACATTTTGGATGAAATGTCTGATGACAAGGCGTTTGAGGAAAACCTGACGACCCTTCTGGATATTTCCCGGTCCTTTCAGGATCGGACCAGTGAATTCCTGGCCTACCTTGCGCTTGAAAGCGAGCAGGATATGTTCGACCCACGGGCAGAAAGAGTTACTCTCATGACCATGCATGCATCCAAGGGGTTGGAGTTTCCGGTGCTTTTCATTTCAGGTTGTGAAGACGGCCTGATTCCTTACGGCAAAGCCAAAGACAAAAAGGGCGGGGAAGATCTGGCAGAAGAGAGAAGGCTATTTTACGTTGCCCTGACCCGTGCCGGGCAAAAAGTGTTTCTCACCCACGTTCATAAAAGGCTCTGGTTCGGAAGAATGACCGCACAGCGTATCTCTCCTTTTGTTGAGGCCATTGAAGAAGACCTGAAGCAGTACAAAAAGCCCTTTTCACGCAGGCCGGCGCCAAAGACAGAGCAGCGTCAGTTGAAGCTGTTTGATGTCTAAGGGCTTGCGCAAGGCGCAGAGCGGAAGGCGTAGGTCATAGAGCATGGAGCATAGGGCATAGAGCGCAAGGCGGACTCGACAGGGATTGAGAGCCTCCTGGCACTTCTCTTTCGTGTTTTCGTGGTAATCTTGTTTTTTTGTTCCAATTTGTCCGAGTTAGGGTATGCAAGAAAAACTGATTGACAAGATAACCTTGGAAAACGGGCTTACGCTTGAGCTTTTCGATCGTTCCCGGCGTGTGGCCGGAGACAGGTGGCTGGTGCGTTTTGTGGCACACATAGACGTTGAGATAAGGCCCGAATACTTTGAAGGCGAACACACAAGGGAGCTATCATTTGAAGAGATCAGAGCTGCAGTAGGGGAGAAGGCAACTTACTCATATGAAAAGCAGAAAAACTTTGTTGCCGAACCAGAAAAAGACGAAACAGTCAAGGGGCTGAAGGAAGACTTCCTGGAAGCAACGCTTGCCTACCTCTCCGGACCCGACTTTGCCCGCAAACTGATCCTTGCGGAATATCAAAAAGCCAAAGGCCACGCGGTTTCCTGGCAACGCCAGTAAGTCCTAAGACCTCTGAAGCCACTGCTAGGCTAGTGCCCATCCACGAACGGATTTACCAAAGCGTGACTTTTGGAGGGGCACTGTCAGGTGTTCGTTCAGAAGATGAAAGTTTTGACCTGGCGCACAAAACGCTGCTGCATTAGATAGCTGTAGACCGTATCAAGCTCTTGATATTGCTGGGCCGAAAGTCTTTTGACAGAGCTATTGGAGTGGATAACCATTATGCACAGGCTTATGCCGACCGAGGGATTCTGAATGACAGGGCCGGACAGTATGAGGCCGCGCTGCACGATTACAGAAAAGCACTCAAACTCAACCCTGAATTGGCCGAGGGCCCTGGATGGCTTTGGAGGTTTCTCCGAAATATTCCTGACCGCCCCCCAACGATTGCCGATAGAGCAGACTATCTGGAAGAGCAGTTAAAGAAGCCCGAAAGTGAGCGACTTCTTCGGGTGCCGGAATTAGACGCAAAACAAAGGATGTATAAGAAATAGGCGGCCTTTCTCGCAGGTCCCATTTCCAACAGTATTTTGATCCAAAAAATTATTCAAGGGAGGTCTCTATGAGTAAAAGAGAAGTTGTTGAAACATCTGAAGCTCAAATAGCAGTACACTGGAAGGAAGAGGAATACTATTATCCTTCCCCAAAATTCATTGGCCAGGCAAACATGACTGATCCTTCAGTTTTCGAAAGATTCAGTCTTGATAACTTTCCGGACTGCTACACTGAATTTGCTGAACTTCTTACGTGGTACAAATACTGGGATGAAGTCTTGGATACCAGTGACCCGCCGTGCTGGAAGTGGTTTAAAGGGGGAAAAATCAATGCAAGTTACAACTGTATTGACCGCCACCTTGAAAAAAACAAAAACAAGACTGCTATTCATTTTGTACCTGAACTTGAAGATGAAAGGGTTGATCATATAACCTATCAGGAACTCTATGTCAGGGTAAATGAATTTGCCGCACTTCTTCGTGACTTTGCCGGATTGAAAAAGGGAGACAGGGCAACAGTGCATATGCCCATGTCAGCCGAACTTCCCATTACAATGCTGGCTTGCGCGAGGTTGGGAGTAATTCATTCAGTTGTATTTGGAGGTTTTTCTGCCAATGCATGTGCTGACAGGGTTGTTGATTCCAACAGCAGGGTTCTTATCACCACGGATGCCTACTATCGAGGCGGAAAACTGCTGAACCACAAGGATAAAGCTGATGAAACTGTGGCAATAGCGAAAGATGGCGGGCAGGTTGTTGATAAAGTCCTTGTGTGGCAGCGCTATCCGGGAAAATCTTCAACCGAAACTCCCATGGTTGACGGTAGAGACTTTTTTGTTAATGACGTGGTTAAAGACTATTATGGTGAGCGTGTTGAGCCGGAACAGATGCTGGCCGAAGATCCACTCTTTCTCATGTACACCAGCGGAACCACTGGAAAACCCAAAGGTTGTCAGCACAGCACAGGGGGTTATCTTGCATATGTCGCGGGAATGTCCAAATACATTCAGGATATCCAGCCTGAGGATGTCTACTGGTGCATGGCTGACATAGGATGGATTACCGGACATTCTTTTATTGTATATGGTCCCCTGGCTCTTTGTGCTTCCAGTGTCATATATGAAGGTGTACCAACATATCCTGATGCAGGACGATCATGGAGAATAGCTCAGGATCTTGACATAAACATATTTCATACAGCTCCCACAGCTATCCGTGCCCTAAGAAAGGTCGGGCCTGATGAACCTGCGAAATACAATTATCATTTTAAACATATGACAACAGTTGGTGAACCCATAGAGCCGGAAGTTTGGAAGTGGTATGAATCTGCTGTGGGCAAAGGCGAGGCCGTTATTGTTGACACATGGTGGCAGACGGAGACCGGAGGATTTCTCTGCAGTACCGTACCTGCTTTGAACCCCATGAAACCCGGAAGCGCAGGACCTGCAGTTCCAGGCATCCATCCCATTATTTATGATGAGGATGGGAATGAGGTTACCGAGCCTGGCATCGCGGGAAACATCTGTATTCGGAATCCATGGCCCGGTGGATTTCAGACCATATGGGGCGACAGGGAAAGATACGTTGACACATATTATGCTAGATACTGCAAGAATCCAGACAGCAAAGATTGGAGAGACTGGCCTTATCTTGCTGGAGATGCTGCCACCAAGTCAGAAGATGGTTATTTCAGGATTCTTGGCAGGATTGATGATGTTATCAATGTTTCAGGTCACCGTCTTGGAACTAAGGAAATTGAGTCTGCTTCCCTTGTAGTGCCAGAGGTTGCAGAATCGGCAGCTGTGCCCGTTGCCCATGAAATCAAGGGCAAGGAGCCTGATCTATATATTGCTCTGAAACCCGGTATTGAGGCTACGGAAGAACTCGCAAAGAAAATATCAGATACTGTGTGTGATCAAATCGGCAAAATTGCGAGACCAAGAAAAGTGTGGCTTGTTCCAGATATGCCCAAAACCCGTTCCGGAAAGATCATGAGAAGGGTTCTTGGGGCAATCTCAAACAAGAGTGATGTAGGCAATGTCATGACCCTGGCTAATCCTGAGGTTGTGGAAGTAATCAAGGATTTGGTTGAAAAAGACTAGCGCGACGTATGGAATAAAGAAACCACCGGCAGCACAACACCGAAAGTGCTGCCGGTATAAAATCCGGAAGGCGTATTAAACATTAAAGTGGTTCCTGACCGAAAACTAGCACATGATGATATGTTCTTCCCAGTGTAGACATTGAGGGAACCGTCGGTTTTCGTTGGGTCACTAAGATGAGGGCTTAGCATATGACAGCCCTGTAACAGATACGATTACAAAATTTACTTATTCCGAACTGCGGGATCTAGTCGCAAGATTTGCAGGAGCGCTTGCAGCTAAAGGTGTGAAAAAAGGGGATCGTGTCATCATATACATGCCCATGATCCCGGAGGCAGTTATTGCCATGCTTGCATGCGCACGTATTGGCGCTGTTCATTCCGTTGTGTTTGGCGGGTTTGCGGCAAATGAGCTGGCTACACGCATAAACGATGCAAAGCCAAAAGCTATTGTTTCTGCATCATGCGGAATTGAAGGAAAAAAGCTCATATCGTACAAACCGCTTCTTGACGGTGCCATAGAGTTGGCAGACGCAAAACCGGAATGTTGCATTATTGTTCAACGGCCCATGGAAAAAGCGGATATGATTGCAGGCCGGGATTATGACTGGAACGAAGTCATGGAAGATGCCGAACCACATGGCTGTGTTCAGGGTGCCTCAACCGACCCTCTGTATATCCTTTACACGTCAGGCACAACGGGCATTCCAAAAGGCGTTGTGCCTGATAACGGCGGTCACATGGTCGCCCTGAAATGGTCCATGAAAGCGATCTATGATGTGGATCAGGGTGATGTGTATTGGGCGGCATCCGATGTGGGCTGGGTTGTCGGGCATTCGTATATTGTTTACGGACCGCTTCTGAAGGGGTGCACTACCGTTCTGTTTGAAGGCAAACCCGTTGGCACACCGGACGCAGGAGTTTTTTGGCGTGTCATGTCAGAGCATAATGTAAAAGTAATGTTTACTGCTCCCACGGCATTTCGAGCTATAAAGCGTGAAGACCCTAGGGCAGAAATGATGAAAAATTACGACCTGTCCGATTTTAAAGCGCTCTTCCTGGCGGGCGAGCGGTTGGACCCGGATACATTACGGTGGGCTGAAAACAGCCTGGGAGTACCGGTGATCGACCATTGGTGGCAGACCGAAACCGGGTGGACCATTGCTGGTAATTGCCTTGGTCTTCATCAGTTTCCGATTAAAGAAGGATCACCTACAAAACCCGTACCAGGATGGAGCCTTCATGTTGTTGATGCACACTGCAAGGAAGTCAAAGGCGGTGATATTGGAGCGCTTGTTGCCAGGCTGCCGCTTCCTCCCGGTACCCTTCCAACCTTATGGAACAATGATCAAGGATTTCTGAAAGCTTACCTGGAAGAATTCCCCGGCTATTACAAGACTGCTGACGCCGGTTTTATTGATGAGGATGGATATGTTTTTGTAATGACCAGAACGGATGACATCATCAATGTAGCAGGGCACAGGCTTTCAACAGGAGCCATGGAAGAGGTCCTGGCTAACCATCCTGATGTTGCGGAATGTGCTGTCATGGGAGTTGATGATCAGCTCAAGGGACAGATTCCACTGGGTTTTCTTGTGCTTAACGCAGGCGTTGAAAGAAATCATGACGAGATCATTAAAGAATCTATACAGATGGTCAGGGAAAAGATTGGACCAGTTGCCGCATTCAAGACAGCAACTGTTGTCAGGAGGCTCCCAAAAACAAGGTCAGGTAAAATACTCAGGGGAACAATGCAAAGTATTGCAAACAATAAAGAGTACAAAGTTCCTGCTACCATAGATGATCCTTCTATCCTTGATGAAATTGATAGGGCTCTTGTTGGAATAGGGTATGGGAAAAAAATATAAATAACTCTAGTAACAATAATTAGTTTTTGAAGCACTTTTTGTAAAGATATAAAATCGGATTTTGATCAGTTTTCCTCGACAAAGTCAATTCAAATCAGTCGACCCCTGGCTTGTCATTTCAGGTCATTAGCGTTGTATAAAGATGTGGAGTGAAAAATGCTAACAAAACAAAATGCAGTTTTAATCATCGTAGATGTTCAGGGTAAATTAGCTCAATTGATGCATGAAAAAGAAGCTCTTTTTGCAAACCTTCAAAAGATCGTAAAAGGAATTCGGGTTTTAGAAATACCTGTTTTGTGGGCCGAGCAAAACCCAAAAAGATTAGGGCCGACCATTGCCGAGGTCGCGAACTTGTTGCCTGATAAGAAGCCAATTCCAAAGTTTAGTTTCGATTGCTGTAAGGACGACACCTTTATGCAGGCACTGAGTGAAGTAAATCGCAAACAGATCTTGATTGCAGGTATTGAGACACACATTTGCGTGTACCAGACAGCAGTGGATCTGGTAGAAATGGGTTATGAAGTGCAAGCAGTAAAAGACGCAGTTTCTTCAAGAACAACCGAGAACAAAGAGGTCGGCATACAGAAAATGAGCAATGCAGGTGTACATATAACGAGTACAGAGATGGCTTTGTTTGAATTGCTCGAAAAGGCAGAAGGTGCTCGATTCAAGGAAATACTCAAGATTGTGAAGTAATTTTGTTTGGCGGATATTGTTTGACTATTGAAACCGATCAATAGAAAAAGCTCGATCGGTGATTTCTTGCCACGAGTTATGATCCAACAACCGTTTGAGTTTTTTGATAGATGTCAGTTGTAAACCTGGACTTTTTGGGCCTTCGAAAAACGGTGTCTTCTCTATTCTTCCACAAGGTTAAATTGCCATTCAGGATCGATCGAATAATATTCTTTAGGAATTTTGGGTGCTGATAATATTGCAAGGTTGGGGACTGGAAACCTGAAAGCTTTCTGTTTTCTGATAAACTCCAGACCCGCTATGAGATTCTGAAACTTGGATGGGGGAACAGCGAAGGACATTTCGTGATCTTGAGTTCCCGCAAACACTCGCTCCCCTGGCCTTGGGGTCATGTATGTACATTCATCTGACTGAATAACCCCGGCTATCCATGTTGCACAACCGAGTCGCCCTGTGCTTGATGATTTGATCCCCGATCCGTCCCTAAAATTAGCTGCTTGTATGAGGCATAGTATCTGCGCAGGACTGCCGTAGATGATTGCCACATCAGGTGCGAATTGACACTTGTTCAATGGAGATATCCAGATTTCCTGAATGGAATCCACCGGCCATCGAGGATAGGACCGTTCCATTATCTGCGCGCAGGGTTGTGCTGATTTGTCAAACTTTTGACACCAGGTCCCGATTCAGTGAGGTGTCATGAGCAAGCCCCACTCGGAGCGGGAAAAGAAGGGCTTAAGTGAGATCCGATTGGGATATTTGACCTACACTACACTATGTGTTGCGGTGAGTCTCAATAGACTTAGAGTGCCGTGGAATGGTCGGGACTAATCCGCGAAATATCGTGGAATGGTCTTGACTTTCTGTGTGTGGCCTAGGAGGCTGTCGGGGGGGGCTGACCGGATCTTATGCGAAAGGGGGGCAAGCTGGTGGGCTAGGCCCACAGTAGCAGAATGGCCGAACACGCATTTGAAGATCATATCCTTGGAAACTCCGGGGCAGGGCATGCGTCTTTGTTGTGCCAGCCGGACGCAAAAAGGGGCTGCGGGGGATGCTGCGCTGACTTTGATCAACCCAGGGATGGACTGGAAAGGGTTTTTCTTTCCAGAAAGGAGGCCTTTGATGCCCAGGTTAGGGGAGAAGATGACCTGCTCTTGTTCAGAAAGAAGACGGATTTGGTTGAGAAGGGTTTTAGACGATGCAGGTTCTTGGCCTTCCTGGATAATGAGAACGAGACTATTGGCTGTCTTCTTCATCCTGGCAGGACCGAGAACAAGGGCAAGGACTTGAGGGACTTCGGCTTTTATGAAGACTGTGGTTTCTGTGCATCCAACTTCTGTGCGTCTTCAAAGAATCTGCTGAAGAGGGATGTGACAGATAAACAGTTTTTCCTTCTGATTCAAGAAGACACGGATTGGTATGACTACTCCCGTTTGTTTTCTTTCTACGTGGACGTAAACGGCACAAAGGGGCTGTTTGATATCTATGCTCAGTTTACAAGACCCATCTATGAAGCAATTTTGCAGAGGCTTTCTTGGATGGCTCTTCAAGGCAAGGGGTTCATCCAACACTATGACGCATTGATAAGAGCCATAATAAGAAGCGTAAGGCCTTCTTCGGGCAGCACCACGGAGCAAACCGGAGTTCCCTTTCAAGAAATAGGGGAAATCTTGGCTGACAGGAAACAGGCAAAGGCGGCAAGCGCCGAAATTGAGAAATTTGTTGAAGCAGCAAAAAGAGGGGACGTTGGACGGATGGCAAATGACGCTTGAACAGCCTGAAATTGGAGAATCTTTCCGGAGGATCGAAGCGTTTTACGAACAATACTATGATGAACTGAAAGCAAGAGATGCGGGTCGCCACCGGCAGACAGAGAAAGGCATCTGGGTTTCATCGGTGAGCTCGGAGATCTTTGACCTGTTTTGCACAATCAAGCTGGAGCAATATAGGCACTTTGCTGATCTTGGCAGTGGGGATGGAAAGGTGTCTGTTATCGCATCTCTTTTCACACGATCAACAGGCATAGAGTGCGACGAGGAGCTGGTGAAGAGGTCCTGTAACATAAAAGAGAAGTTGGGCTTGCAGAATCTTTGCTTTGAAAAGGGCGACTTTCTAACTAAAGAATTGAGTGGTTATGATATCCTCTTCATCTATCCTGACAATCCACTTGCGCGCTTGGAGCAAAAACTTCTGAAAGAATTCGACGGGTATCTCATCGTCTGCGGTGGGATTTTCTTGCCGGATAAACTCAAAGAGAAAAAAGTAGTTACGATCAACAGTGCCGCTTTTAGGATTTATCGCAGAGGCTGGTGGAGATGGTTTCGGCCAGCATAATTTCACCACCGCGTCCCTCGCTTCAGCCAAGGGATGTGCAGTGAAAAACTGACGTTGTTCCACGGCTGGTGGGCGTTATCCCCAGGAGTCTTCTGTCAGGTCAACGCCGTCTCTTTTAAGCTGGGCGTCGCGTTGGGCGTGGGCTTTTTGGATTTGGTCGGGGGTCCAAGGGCCTATGATCAAGGACTTGGCCACAAGTTCCCAAGTGTACATGGTCTCTTTGTAGTTGCCCATGTCAAATTCCTTGGCCAGAGACTTCATGATCTGGTCGCGGCAGTTGTGGCATGGGGCAATGACCAGCTCTGCGCCGCTTTTCTTGATTTGATCTGCCTTGGACTTTCCGTAGGCCAGGCGCTCCTCGCTGTACGGCATGGCCCATGCGCCTCCTCCAGCGCCACAGCAAAGGTTTTCCAGGGGGTTGTCACACATCTCCACCATGTTTTCACAGCACTGAGACACAACCCACCGGGATGTCTGGCCGTAATGCTCATCGAAAAACATCTGCGACTTTCTCACATAGTTGCATGGGTCATGGACCGTGGTCAATTCAGGATGTTTGGATTTGTCGATTTTTATTTTGCCCGTTTCAATGTATTCTTTTAACAGTTCAAACAGGCTCAACACCCTGAACTCCTTGAAGGCTTCCGGAAACCATTTTTGGAACCCGAACCGGGTTGCAAAGTAGGCATGGCCTCATTCCGGATATAGAATGGTGTCCACCTTGAGCCTTCGGGCGTTCTCTAAGATGCGCTCGACCTGTGCCTTCATGGCATCATCGTCGCCGGTAAAGAGGCCCCAGTTGACCCCTTCCCAGTTTGTGGAGGAAACGGTCCAGTCTTCCCCGGCCGCATAAAAGATCTTCCACCAGAACTTCATGTCATCCGGCTCTGCAAACGGCTCCTTGGAGTTGATCGTGACGATGATGTTGGCCCCTTGCTTGTCCACCGGCACATAGAACCCTGGGCACGGCTGGGTCTCGTCTTGTTCCATCTCCGTGCCCAACTGTGCCAGCAGGTCCAGCATGTCGTGCCTAGGAATTCCGAGGTTGTTGCCCCGTTCTAGGTTCATCATCACGCCCTTGTGCAGTGAACCTGGCACGCTGTCTCGCTCCCGAGTAGCCCGGCAGGCCCGGAACGTCTTCAGCAGTTCAATAGCCATAGGGCATATGTACTGGCATCTGCCGCAAAGGGTACAGACCCACGGCCACTTGGAGTCGACAACCTCCTGTTCCAGCCCCAAAACAATGGCCCTCATCACCTTGCTCGGATTCCATCCGGGTACCAAACCTGTTGCAGGACAAAAACTTGTGCAGGCGTTACAGGCATAACAAAGATTTGCCATCTCAGGGGCAACCCCTGTTTTTCGATTCCTGGCATCTATCTCAACTGGTTCTCGCATAACAACCTCCAAACTCCTCATTCTAGGCGCATATTGTGCCAGAAAAACATGAATTCCGCAACCCGATAGTAAGAGGCGGCTCGCTTTATGCCGACGGACAGAGAGTCTGCACTCTTGGTCACTCTGACCGCCGCAATATATCACAGGGGCCAAATTCGTCAGCCTTCAACTTTGATGGTCTCGTAAAAAGTCAATAAACAGATGGCTTTGTAAAGAGTTCATATGCAAGGCGCGCGAATCTTGAGGAATGAGGCGTACTTATCGTACGTCGGAATGACGAAAGATGAAGCGCAACGCCGTAGATGGACTTTTTACAAAGCCGTCAACTTTTGTTTGGGGTATGCCTGTTGTTCCTCTGGGCTGAGTTTGTGGACAAAAAAAGACCGGGCTCTGCTTGCTGGCCCGGTCAACCTCGCAATAAGGAGGTATATGTTAAGAAAAAAGTATAAGGATGTCAGAACACCTGTTCAATGGCCTCGGCTGGAAGCGATAGCCTCTCCCCGCGGGTGGCACTCGCCGCACGTTGGACCAGCGTCTTGGCCAAATCACGCAGCTTCCACTTCTTTGGGCCTTAGGTGGTCAGGCAGGTCCCACATATGTGGAATGATTGTCTTAAAGTGCACGACCTTTACGCCCAGATTGTATTCTTTGTCAAGATCCTTCAGTTGATCAAAACAATTGTGGCAGGGAACAAGCACTATCTTGGCCCCGGTCTCTCTGATTTGGTCAGCCTTGACCTTGCCCGACGCCATCCTCCTCTTCTTGTAAGAAGGACCCATAGGGATGTAACCGCCACCGCCACCGCAACAGTGATTATACTCGCGGTTTGGCGACATGTCGCGAAAATCCTCACACAACTCATTCATCAGCCACCGTGCTTCTTCCCAAAGCCCGCCGCTTCTTGAAATGTTGCAGGGATCCTGGTACGTGATTGGCTCTTTTATCTTTTTTGCAGGATCGATCTTGATCTTTCCGTCTCGTATGTACTCATAAAAGACCTGCACACTGTGAATGATGGGAAGCGGAGGCTGACCACCAGGCAGTCCCAACCAGTAAGGCGCTTCGAACCGAAGCGAACGATAGGGGTGCCCTCATTCCGAGGTGAAAATTCGTTTCACCCCCAATCTCGCAGCCGCGTCGTAACAGAGCTTGGCTGCGTGGGCCATAACCTTGGCGTTTCCTGCAAACATTCCGAGATTGGTCATATCCCAGCCCATTGAAGGAAAGGTCCAATTCTCACCGGCAGCGTGAAAGATCATGGCTGCCTCGGCAATATCCTGTGGATAATATTTCACTTCCCGGGCGTTGAGCACATACAGCGTGTCGCACCCTCCCTTGTCCACGGGAATTTTCAGGCCCGGCATCTCCTCTTCGGTTTCCTCCTCCATCCACTTACAGGTCTCGACCATGTCCTCTGTCGTGATTGCCATTTGGTTGCCGAATTCCAGATGGTTCTTTGCCGCCTCATTCAGGGCCGCTGGAGCAAGTCCCTGTGAGCAACAAATACCTCGCACCGCTGCTATCATAACAGCTATATCAATCCCAAACGGGCAATACAGGGAACATCGACGACAGGCCGTGCAATCCCCGTAGGCGATGTCGGCAATCTTCTCGAGCTCTTCCCGGGTCACGTTGCCGTTTTTCTTGTAAAGCTTTCCCAAAGTCTCCTTGATCTTGTAGGCAGGCATGTACTTCGGGTCTTTGTCGTGGGCTGTATAGAAAAAGCAACTGTCTGCGCAATAACCGCAGTGAGCGCAGATCTCCAGCCACGCCTTGAAGCGACCGCCCTTAAAAAAAGCCAACCTCTCCCGTATAAAGTCAGTGTCTATAGCAGCTTCTGCCATTTTATGACCTCCTTATGTTTGGGTTGGAGAACCTATTTTCCATCTTCCGAACGCAACAACAACCAATTTTTAGTTGTATTATCTATATGAGAATGCTATATATTGTCAAGCTTTTTTTCGGGGGTTATTTACGGATCTCGTTAGTATATCGTCTGATTCAGCATCAGTTTTCCGCTTTTCAGACAGCCAAAGCGTTACAGTTTTTCCAAATTGGAAGGAGGATAGCATGGCAGAAGTGATCCACATGTTTCCGTGGGCTTGGGTTCGAAAGTGTGAATTGAGGGAAAAGCCGGTGTGCCCGGAGGAGATTCTTGCCCGCTTGCAGGCAGATATCACGGAGGCACGTCGTCTCATGCGAAAGAACCTCCCTCTGCGTGAAAGAACGTTTGGGGAGGAAGATGAGTGGCAAGACAAGGCCTGTAAGGCCATGTCCGAGGCAGCCAAGCACGTTCAGAACCTTACGGTGATGTTGGTGGAGAGCGACTCTGTGGATCTAGAGGCAGTACTTGAGGCGTGGAAAAGGTTCGGGCCAAACCCTAAGCCGTGAACTGGTCAAAAAAAAGACTGGGTCCCGGCTAGGGGCCCAGCCTTTTTAGCAATGAACTCGAAAGAGGCGAAGAAAAAAGTCCAAAAATTTCAGGGCATCCACTAATGGCCTCCGCTGGAAGCAACAGCTTGTCCCCGCGGATGACACTCACCACAGGTTATCGGGCCAGAGTCTTTATCCCGGTGGCACCCACTGCACATATCGTGATATGCCTTCATCAAAGGCCTGGTCGGGTAGCCCTCCGCGACATTATGACAGTCTGAGCACCCTTGCCCTTCGCTTGAGTCATCTTCAACCTTCTTGCCGCCTTCATACAGATGGTGACAAACAGCGCAGTCTTCAAGCTCTGCCTTTTCGTTATGCTCGTCATGTACAAAAACAGCAGCAGGTCGCTGTTTGTTATGAAAAGCCTCATCTGCCAAGGATACTATGTCTTCCTGTGAGCTGATAGGCATTACAGTCACCAGAGAAATCACGAATGTAAATCCTAAGAATGCGGCTACAGTCCCTATTCTCATTGCCCGTTACCCCCTTTTCTTATCGAACACATTGTGTTTGCTTTGCCCTGATATCAGCCGGGTTACTCTTCCTTAGGCTTCAGGTGATCAGGAAGGTCCAACATTCCAGGCATGATTGTCTTAAAATGCACCACCTTTACGCCCAGATTGTATTCTTTGTCGAGATCCTTTAGTTGATCAAAGCAATTGTGGCACGGCACAACCACTACCTTGGCTCCGGTCTCCCGTATCTGGTCGGCCTTGACTTTGCCGGACGCCATCCTTCTTCTTTTGAACGATGGCCCCATGGGGATGTAGCCGCCCCCGCCGCCACAACAGTGATTATACTCGCGGTTGTCCGCCATGTCGCGAAAGTCCTCACATAGCGCATTCATCAGATACCGTGCTTCTTCCCAAAGCCCGCCGTTTCTGGAGATGTTGCATGGATCCTGGTAGGTGGCCGGTTCTTTTAGCTTTTTTGTAGGATCTATCTTGAGTCGTCCGTCTCTAACGTATTCAGAAAAGAGTTGCACACTGTGAATAACCGGAAGTGGAGGTTTGCCGCCAGGCAAGCCCAACCAATAGGGCCCTTCGAACCGAAGGGCACGATATGCGTGCCCTCATTCTGTAACTCCTATCCTTTTTACCCCCAGTCTTTCTGCATTGTCGTACACTAGCTTTACTATGTGGGCCGCACACTTCATCTCCCCTGCAAACATGGCCAGATTCGTATCATCCCAGCCCATCTTGGGCATGGTCCAACTCTCGCCGGCCGCGTGAAAAAGCATGGCCGCCTCGGCAATATCCTGAGGATAGAACTTGGCCTCCCGGGCGTTTATCGTGTACATCATGTCAACACCCTTTTTTTCAACAGGGATCTTCAGCCCCGGCATCTCTTCTTCGGTCTCTTCCTCCATCCACTCACACGTCTCAACAAAGTCCTCTTCGCTGATGGCCATCTGGTTGCCGGTGTCATAGTAGTTCTTCACGGCGTCCATAAGAGATGGCGGCGCAAGTCCCTGGCTGCACAAGATGGCGCGAGTGGCAGCGATCATGACGGCTATGTCGATACCAAAAGGACAATACATGGAGCACCGACGACAGGCCGTGCAATCTCCATACGCGATACTGGCCATTTCCTCCAGTTCTGCCCGGGTCACCTCGCCATTCCTATCGTAGAGCTTTCCAAGGGTCTGCATGACCTTGTAAGCCGGCATGTACTTTGGATCTTTGTCGTGAGCCGTGTAAAAAAAGCAACTGTCCGCACAATAACCGCAATGTGCGCAAAGTTTCAGCCATGTCTTGAAGCGACCACCCTTCAGGAAAGCCAACTTTTCCCTTATCACGTTTGTGTCCACAGCAGCTTCAGCCATTTTACTACCTCCTAACATATGGTTTGAGGCTAAACATCTATTTGCCTTGACTCTACCAGGTTACCGCTCCTCTTCTTTCGCCGAATTCACTTCCTATGTGGGCCCTGGTCAAGAAGAAGAAAATCATGTGGCTAAGTTTTGTAAAAGGTATAGCAATAAGCATGATCTCACCGGACAAAATGTGGATGATCAACATGGTTTTGTAATGGAACCACTGATGATAGGCAAAATAACCCGAGACAAAAGGGGCAATGACAATGGCCAGCAGCAGGTAATCATACCCGGTGGTAACGATCTTCACTTCGGGTCTGGAAATGCGACGGATTATCAACACTGCTGCCGCGATTATAAGCAGCAACGTCATGTAATCGGCCGTAACCTCCGACAACGACCACCAGCTGATGCCCCACCTTTCATCCCACAGGATATTGTGCCCTAATAGGAAGATGGGCGTAAAGAGCAGGCATATATGAAAGATAAAGGTTGTGATGGTCAAGATCGGTTTTTCCCTCATGCTGCGACTGCCAAAGGGAATGAGCCAACGGTAAATAGAACGAAATGACCACCCCCAACTCCAGTGATTGAAAACCACCTTGTCCTTTTTTGAAGTAAGGTTGATAGCAGAAACAATCTTTACGATCATTCCGATGATGAAAATGCCAAAGGCTATCCACGCAAGCGGACCGGACACAAATTCATACATGACAACCTCCAGATTTCTTATTCTAGTGTTTCAGGTGACGGTGTGCCGAACGTCCTCACCGGAGCGACTGACTAACACGTTCCGATAGCATAACCCCATAAACCTGTCAAGTGAAAAATAGAGTCTCCTTAATATGTTAAACCGACATCATTAGTACAAAAATGTGAGCCGGCACTGTTCCGTCCAATACCACACTGTGGTATCAAACCCGTGTGACAACGCAAACCATTGACATCCCAGACAGGTACCACATTGTGGCACCAAGTGGGTGCGCAAATGTCAATAGAAAACAATGTGCGGCGGGAGAAGAATATTTTCAATAGGTTCTTGGACCGCTGGAAAGAATTCACTCGGGTTTGTGAGATCGGGAGAAATAGAAAGAAATGATTAAGGTCAAGCAACTGTGTCGCTCGTGGATGCATTTCAAAAACTTCTTGACAAAATCGGCTCAAAAAGATATGGGAAGATTGATTTTTTGCAGCACGGGCTCTACCCAAGAGCGCCAAATCGTTTAAATTTTGAATCTTCTGTAAACGCGGCCTATCTGTGCAGGTCTGCAACAACGTTGCCGGCAACATGGTAGGTCCAAAGCCATTGATTATTGATCGGAGAGCTTATGAGTGCTGAAACATTGTCAACCTTCCCCATGGGCGGAATCCACCCCAGAGAAGTCAAGGGACTGACCGAAAAACTCGCTACCGAGGTTATGCCTACTCCTTCGCAGGTGCGCCTGTTCTTGAAACAACACGTAGGAGGTCCTGCCAAGCCTGCGGTCAAGAAAAAAGCCAAAGTGACCGAAGGGGAGTTGGTTGCATCCTTTGAGAGGCTGGGCGCGCCACTGCACGCCCCTGTTACCGGTACGGCAAAGGGCGTTAAGAATGCGCTGCATCCCTTGGTGGGAAACGCGCCAGCGCTCGTCATTGCTTCAGACCCTGAAGCACAGCCAAGATCGTACTCTCCTGTGGACTGGACCAAGTTTTCCAGAGAAGAGCTGCTTGCCAAGATCAAGGACGGGGGCGTAGTAGGGCTTGGTGGCGCAGGGTTTCCCGCAGGATTCAAACTTGATGTAAAGCCGGGCGTGAAAGTGGACACCCTTATTCTAAACGGCGCGGAGTGCGAACCCTACCTGACCAGCGACAACCGTGTGATGGTTGAATACCCCAGAGATATTGTTCAAGGCGCAAAGATGATGTTGAAGATTCTTGGCATCAATTACTGTGCCATCGGTGTCGAGAGCAACAAGCCGGCCGCCATAGCAGCGTTGAACAAGGCCATTGCTGAAGACAAATCGGCCAATGGTTACAATGTCGTGGTAAAGCCTCTGCAGGTGAAGTATCCTCAGGGGTCAGCAGACCAGATCATGTTGGCCGTAACCGGCCGTCCACGACCCTCCGGGGTTCGTTCATCGGCGATCGGTATCATACTTCAAAACGTTTACACCACAAAGGCGACATATGACGCCGTAGCGCTCGACAAACCTCTTTACGAAAGGATTGTCACCATTACCGGCACGGGGATCAAGCGGTCTGCCAACCTTATGGTGAAAGTAGGGACAAGTGTTGCCGACATCGTGGATTACTTGGGCGGCACAACACCTGATCTTGCCAAGGTGATAGTAGGAGGCCCCATGATGGGCTTTGCGGTTTCCACTCTCGATATCCCGATAACCAAGACCACCTCGGGGGTGCTCTTTCTCACAAGAGATGAAATCGACACCCAGCCCCATCTTCCGTGCATTCGATGCGGGTTTTGCGTGACCGCGTGTCCCATGGGGCTTGAACCGAACAATGTCAGCGTCTATGTGGAGGCAGGCAAGGGTGCGGGTACTGAAGAATTCGGTGTGGATGATTGTTTCTTGTGCGGCACCTGCGCGTACGTGTGCCCGGCAAAGAGGCCTTTGGTCCAGTTCATGACTATGGCAAAAAACGACATTAGGGCAGCCAAGAAGTAATGGCGAAGATATAGGAATAGCAAACAAGAAAGAGGAGCAGGATGAGCCCACCATCAGCAGAAGCTACCACCGTTGAAGCGGCAGGAAAGGCGACGGCGCCAAAACTGTACGTGTCGATTTCCCCTCACTTTAAGAGTCAAGAAACCGTGTCCAAGATAATGTGGACGGTCGTGGCCTGCCTATTGCCACCGCTAATCTTGTCTGTTTTCATTTTTGGTTTCCAGACCCTGATCATAGCTTTGGTCAGTGTGGCGAGCTGTGTGGGCACCGAGTACGTGTCCAACAGGGCTTTGGGGCGTTCAACGGAAACGTACAAAGACGGCAGCGCCGTGATTACCGGGTTGCTTCTGGCCTATATCATACCGCCGGGGGTATCTTACTGGATGCCCATTTTGGGCGGGGTCATGGCCATTTACGTGACCAAGGTTCTCATGGGCGGACTCGGGTACAATGCTTTCAACCCGGCACTGATCGGCAGGGCCTTTCTGGTTGCAACCTATCCGGTGGCAATGACTTCGGCCTGGTTAATGCCCATCAGGGACACGGGAATATTCAAGTACATGGGGGCCGGCGTAGACGCGGTCTCAACGGCCACTCCGCTCTACGTACTGAAGCACTACGGTCTGGCGGCATTGCTGGAAAGGTTCGGTTCGTTGTCCGTCATCTACAGGGATTTCTTTTTCGGTTGGAGACCAGGATGTATTGGTGAGACCTCGGCGTTCCTCCTTGTTCTTGGCGGCGCATACCTCATTTATAAGAAATACATCACCTGGCACATCCCGGTGTCGGTGATTGCGTCTGTTGGTTTCTTTACCTGGGTCTTTGGGGGAGAGACTTTCTTCACAGGAAATCCGGTGCTGGCAGTGCTCTCAGGAGGCGTGATTCTGGGGGCCTTTTTTATGGCTACCGACTATGTGACCTCTCCAACGCAAAAGACCGGCCAATTAGTCTTCGGAGCGGGTATTGGCGCATTGACCGTTCTGATCCGGCTCAAAGGCGGATATCCGGAAGGGGTCTGTTACGCCATTTTGCTGATGAATGCCGTTGCTCCTGCTCTTGACGGTTGGTTTAAACCGAAACGTTTTGCCCCTGAACCAGAGGAAGGTGCGTAGAAGATGAAAGAGATTATTAGAATCACGTTCGCCCTGACCATTTCCTGTATGATAGCAGCCTCGGCAATGGGTCTGACCTACACGGTGACGGCCAAGGCCAAGAAACACAACCACCACATGAATGTCTATAACGCCATGATCGGTCTTCTTGGTTTCGGCAAGGACAATCCTGCCCCGTCAGACCTTAAATTTTTGCATGTGTATCGTTATATTGTTGAGGACGGGGACAAGAAGTTTCTGGGATACATGGTTCCGGTAGAAAAGGGGAGCGAAGAGGCCTACGAGATGGTCTTGATCGACCTGGAAGGAAACTTTGTACAAAAACTTGAGGTGCCTATTTCGGCCGAGAAGGCAGAAGAAGATCACGATCGGGCAATGGCCCTGCAAAAAGTCTTGGCCCCGCCCAAGGTTTTTACCTACGCTGATGCCTCAGTTATAGCCACATCCGGGGGCAAACGGCTAGGCTACGTCTTGCCCGGAAAATTCCCAGGCTTCAGGACTTTTATACACGCGCTCGTGGCCATGGATCCTAAGTTTGAGCTTCTTGGACTGGAGATAATGGAACACGAAGAGGATGCAGGTCTGGGCAAAGAAATTGAGCAGGAGTATTTCAGGAATCAGTTTAAGGGAAAGACTTATGACAAGCTAAAGAGCCTAAAGGTGATCAAGAAACCTCTGCCCGGCGAGTACAAAAAGTATCTCGAGAAGAGCAAGTGGGCAGAAGGGATGTTTACCGAAGAACACATTGCCGAGATCCAGAAGCAATACAAGGATCAAGACATCTACTCCATCACCGCATCAACGATTTCCAGTAGGGCCGTCACAAACGGGGTGAAGAACGTTGCCAAGAAGTTCGCCTACCGAATCGGCAAACTGGACAGTGTGCTCAAGAAAGAACGGATTCACGTTGCGTTTTAGGCTTTGGTTATTGCCCGCGTGCGGCTGCGCCAAACCGGGTATTTCTGGATCTGAGAACATACTAGAATAGAGGGAGAAGGACATTGTCAACTACAACGAAATCCAACACTCAGTTACTTGTGGATGGTATCCTGGGGGAGAACCCCATCTTCAAACTGGCGCTTTCCATGTGCCCGGCGGTGGGTATTAGCACGAGTGTGATGAACGGCATCCTCTTGGGGACAGCGGTTCTTTTCGTGCAGGTCTGCTCCAGTTGCACCATCTCGCTCGTTCGGAATTACATCCATCCCAAGATCCGGATTCCCACCTACACGCTCACCATTGCCACGTGGGTAACGGTCATCGACCTTGTGCTGGCCGCTTACGTGCCCGTGGCCTACAAGGCTATGGGATTGTTTGTGAGGTTGATTGTGGCCTTTGCCATTATTACCATGCGACTGGAGATGTTCGCGTCCAAGGAACCGCTTGACAAATCCTTCTGGGATGGTGTTGGCATGGGGCTCGGGTTCATGGTTGGCATGGTGGCCCTTGGCTTTGTGCGGGAGCTCCTTGGGAGTGGAATGATTCTGGGCTTTGACGTCCTCGGATTCAAGCCCCTCCTTTTCTTTGTACTCCCGTGTGCAGGGTTCTTTGTGGTGGGTTTGATGATGGCGTTCTTTAACTGGATAGAGGTCGCATATAATCGCAGGAAAGAGGTTTAAAGGGCTATGAAAGAACTTCCACGATATCAATGGTTGGCAGGAATTCTCCTTGTCGCACTGCTCTTGGCCGGTTGCGAGACGGGCCACAAGTTTGTCAAGAAGACGGAATTCAAAGACACGGATAAGATGGTTCTCACGTTTGCCGGTCCCGTGGACGAGAGCTGGGCGACCAATGTGGGTAATTTCTCTGCGTATGAAAAGCCCGATCCCGACATCGTGCTGTCAATCAAGAAAGTAGTGCTGAGCCCGGACAAGACGAAACTCACGCTTATCTTTGAAGCTCCTTTGAACACGGGGGAGGCTCACATTTTGAGTACCACAAACATCATGTCAGAGGGGCGGGATCTGGGTGCGGCCATGTTGACGGTCAAAAAGCTCTACTTTGGTGTGTTGCTTTCCATTCTCCTCGGGGCTGCATTGATCAACAACTTTGTCTTCACCAAGTATTTGGGGCTTTGTGTGTTTTTCGGCTGTTCCCAGAAGAAGGGAACCGCCATCGGAATGGGTATAGTCTTTACCATAGTAATCGCCTTCGCGGCCACCATGGCCTGGGCGCTTTACCAGTTTGTGCTCAAACCGTATCAGTTGACTTTCTTAAACATCGTGGTTTTTATCGGTTTGGTGTCTCTTTCTGTCCAGGGCGTTGATACTGTCTTAAGGAAGGTAAACCCCATACTGTTTAAATCGTTCGGTGTGTTCCTCGTGCTAGTCATTGCAAACTGTATCGCCATCGCCGTGCCCTTGATGTTGGCAGACAACGAATATACCGGATTGGAGAGCTTTTCCCTGGCCCTTGGGGCAGGGTTGGGATTCCTCATTGCCCTTTTCTTGATGGCCTGTGTTAGGGAGAAGCTGGAACTGGCCAAGGTGCCGCCGAGCTTCAAGGGGTTGCCCATCGCCTTTGTGACAGCCGGACTTTTTGCCCTGGCCTTTTTGGGCTTTTCAGGATTGACTATCTACTAGAGGATTTATAAACAACATTAGCGTTAGGAGAAGAAACACTCATGGATCCAGTATTAATCAAAGCAGCTTTGGGTGGCGTGGTCACATTGGGAAGTATCGGCCTCTTTTTCGGGATCGGCCTGGCCATTGCGGCCCACAAGTTTCACGTCGAACCGGACCCCCAGGTGGAGAAAGTCCTCCATACCCTGGCCGGGGCCCAATGAGGGGGCTGCGGCTTCCCAGGGTGTGAAGCATACGCAGAAGAAGTGGTCCACGATCCGGATGTGTCCCCAGCCCTTTGCTTTCCTGGCAAAAAACCCGTGGCCGATGCCATCGCCGAGATTACAGGAAAGGCTGGAGAGGCAATGGAAGACATGGTAGCGGTTGTCAACTGTTCGAGGATCCAGGGAAAGGTGCACAAGAAATACAACTACATCGGCTACGGAACCTGTTCAGGTGCGAACCTGGCATTTTCCGGCCCCTTGGACTGCCAGTACGGCTGCGTTGGATTCGGCGAGTGTGCTGAAGCCTGTCCTTTTGATGCGATCACCATGGTAGACGGCTTTCCTACGGTCGACCCGGATGAGTGTGTTGCGTGCGGCTCTTGTGTTAAGGCCTGCACCAAGGGGATCATCCAGCTGATCCCCAAGAATGCGCGGGTGTTCTGCCCGTGCTCCACCAAGGACGTTGCAAAAGTCACGATGTCCGTTTGTAAAGTGGGCTGTATCCGTGATAAGGCCTGCATTAGAAAATGCCCGGCCAAGGCCATCTCTGAGGTGGATGGCGTTGTTACAATCGATCAGAAAACGTGTATGGAGTATGGCCCAGGATGTGAGGAAGTCTGTATTTCGGCTTGCAAGAAGGTCCATATCCTGCAATCGTTTGAGCTTGATAAAATCAAAACAATAAAAGAAGCGGCTGCTTCGTAGAAAGTGGAGGGTTGCGCTATGTCTGCAAAAACGGGAAACCAAAGAATCATGGATCGGAGAACTTTTCTTAAATACTCTGGTGTGTTAGGCGTAGGATTTGCCTTCGGGGGCTTGATGCCTGCGTCGGAGTGTGTGGCCTTTGACAGGAAACTGTACAAGGTGACCAGGGCACGACTTGCCATGGGGACCTTTGCGGCCATTACCGTGATGCATCCGTCCAGGGCAGAAGCCGATGACGTGATCGGCAAGGCCTTTGAGGAGATGGACCGGGTGAGCCGGCTGCTGGATCGTTATCAGTCGAGTTCTCCCATCGGAACGCTCAACCGGGACGGCTATCTTTCCGACATGCCGCCCGAGGTGTCCGAGGTTCTGGCCCGTTCGCTGCACTTGCACAAGGCAAGCCATGGCGCTTTTGACGTGACGGTTAAGCCCCTGGTGGATTTGTACAAGGAACACTTTGCCGCTCATAACAGCCCTCCGTCAGAGGCCCAGGTGGCCAAGGTGTTGGATCTGGTGGATTCGGGTTCTGTCCGGTTTGACGGCCGCAGCATACGATTTCGCAAAGAGGGGATGGGTGTCACGCTGGATGGCATTGCCAAAGGATACATCATCGACTGTGGTGCCAAGGTTATGAAACAGCATGGCATAAAACACGCTCTGATCAATGCAGGCGGAGACATTCGTGCCATTGGCGGCAAGGAGAGCAAGACCCCGTGGAAAGTAGCAGTTCAAAATCCTGAGAAAGACGGCCCCTATATCGACACTCTCACAATGGTAGACGGCGCCATTGCCACTTCGGGCAACTACGAGATATACTTTGACCGCGAAAAGCTCTACCACCACATTGTTGACCCGAAAACCGGCCGGTCGCCACTTCAAAGTGCCAGTGTCACTGTGCTGGCGAAAAATGTCATGGAGGCAGACGCTCTGTCCACGAGCGTGTTTGTCTTGGAGCCCCAAGCAGGCAAGCGTTTCATCGAGGATACGGCGCACTGCGAATGCCTGATTTTGTCCTCAGGCAAGGGAAAGCTGATGTCAAGGGGTTGGCCATCAGCCTAGGTTTCTTGTTCTATTCATCTTTGAAAAAGCCTCTCAGGTGTCCTGAGAGGCTTTTTTCTGAGAATTTGCTTGTTTGGCAGCCAATCTTGGTTTATGATGAAAAATTACATGATCGAAATGGGATCATGAACAATAACATCCCGTGGGGCAAAACCCTGGGATGGCAAGAAAGGGGAGATTAATTTGAGGGAGTTCCGTAGTCTAGAGGTCAAGGTCGTCAACAATGACCTTGAGAGGGCTATGAAGACGCTGAAGAAGAAGATTCAAAATGACGGTCTTTTTCGACGACTCAAGCTGAAAAAGAGCTATGAAAAACCCAGTGAGTACCGTCGTAGAAAACGCCGAGAATCTCAAAGGCGAACCAGAATAGCCCGCTTAAAGAGATCGTCATACTCCAGGTAATAGATTTTATTCCCCACATCATCATCTTGGCCCGGTCTTGTTGACCGGGCTTTTTTTTGTTCCTCCTAGCCGTTCCCAACGCCGAGAATACAGACAGTTCCCGCAGGTTTTTTCTATGCGTGGTTAAGACATTTTTGTGCTATACGAAAGGCTTATGGTTTCCAGGAGCTATCGAGGCCTTTTCAAAACATCCTGTTTCATTCAACCACTGCGACAGGCTCATCCCGCCTCGGGCGGGCTCAATAAACTCAAGGTCATCCAGGGGCTGCGGTCTTCCTGTTTCTTGACTTTGTGCAAAGCCGCAAGTCTTTCAAGGTTCTCTTCTATTTTGGGCATCATTCTTGCGGCCGTGTTTTGGCTGTCGTCGGCATCAGCCGGGTTGCTGTCTGGGCCTGGAGCGACCGATCTTCCGTACCGCATCAAGGCAGACTCGCTGGACTACGACGATGACGCAAA
>SDBT01001485.1_pt1 | contig 41475 bp, 28 predicted proteins | sample 2277101 | NCBI WGS metagenome assembly SDBT01 (sample SAMN10404973, study PRJNA504765) | marine sediment metagenome | isolation source: marine sediment core GS10_PC15, 103 cmbsf | place: Arctic Ocean: Southern Knipovich Ridge | collected 2010 | reverse complement strand
TATTGACGATAACAAAGCGATAATAGCTCCGGGCGGCGATTCGCTGATGATGGCTGTTGACTGCGAAACAGGGGAAATATTATGGAAAAGCCCTAACCCGAACGGCTGGAAAATGACTCATTCGTCGATAATTCCTGTGGAGTTTATGGGAAAACGAATGTATATTTATTGTGCAAGCGGCGGGGTGGTAGGGATTAATGCTGAAGATGGGAGTATTTTATGGGAAACAACTGACTGGAGAATTCGTATTGCAAATATACCATCACCTGTTATTGCAACAGATGGGTTGATTTTTCTTTCCGGCGGTTATAATTCCGGCAGTATGATGCTCCAGTTAAATCTTGAGGATGGGCAAATAACAGCTAAAACACTTTTTAAGCTGGCCCCGGAGGTATTCGGTTCTCCTCAGCAGACTCCCATATTTTATAATGGGTATATTTATGGCGTCCGGCCGGATGGTCAGTTGGCCTGTCTTGATCTGACAGGACGTGTTATTTGGACCAGTACAAGCGCCGAAAAATTCGGACTCGGACCCTATATCATCATTAAAGACCTGATATATGTGATGAATAATTCGGGACGGCTCACTTTAGCAGAGGCTGCGGCTGGAGGGTTTGTAAAGCTTGCAGAAGCGAAGGTTCTTGAAGGTCCGGATTCATGGGGGCCTATGGCGGTTGCCGGGACCAGATTGATATTGCGAGATTTGAATCGAATGATATGTCTTGATATTGGCGAATACCAAAAATGACCATATTGCATTTTGTGGCGTTAAAAGCTACAATGGGCTCAAACAGACCGATGGTCAGTTTGTAAAATTAAAGATACCTAAGGCACGAGTTAAAAATTAAAATGCAAAACTAAGGAATCCGCCACCTTGGGCGTAAACTGCGGCGGATGGCTATTTGAATTATCCCGGCGCTTGCGCTTCGGGCTTCTAAGAATATGACTTGGGTATAAACAGTGCTTTGGGTTTTTATACGAGAGAAAAGTCAAATGGCAAAAATATCAGGTATAAAAAATGAGACATTGATTGGGCTGCTGATAGCGGTTTTGGTAGTTGTCGGTGTTGCCGCTATTGTGCTTTTCAATATAACAGGGGAAAAAGGCAGCGGTCTGGGCAAAGAGTTCGTCTACGATATAGAGGATCTGATAAAGATCGACCCGGCTCTTATCTTATATGCCGAATCCGCAGAGCTGATAGAGACAGGTTTTAATAAGTCGTTTGGTATCGCCATCGATTCAGAGGATACTATTTATGCGGTGGGGGATAATGCCGTTCGCTTGTTTGATGGCGGAGGTAATTCGCGAGGAGAAATTCGACTTGATAGCAAACCTCGATGTGTTGCGGTGAGCAAAAACGGCAAAATATATATTGGTATGAAAAACCATGTGCAGGTGTACGACAGCGAAAAAAAACATTTGGCAAGTTGGCCGCGTTTGGATGATGATGCGGTCCTTACCAGTATAGCTGTTTTGAAAGATGATATCTTCGTAGCTGACGCGGGCAACCGAATTGTTCTGCGTTATGATACTAATGGAAAATTGCTTAACCGTATAGGCGGTAAAAATGAGGTGAGAAATATCCCCGGCTTTGTGATACCCAGCCCTTATTTCGACCTTGCTATTGCCAGCGATGGACTCCTGCGGGTAGTAAATCCCGGCAGGCACCGGATCGAAGCATATACTTTTGGAGGTGACCTTGAATTCTGGTGGGGAACCTACTCACCAAATGTCGAAGGGTTCTGCGGCTGCTGCAATCCGGTAAATTTTGCCATTCTCAAAGACGGTGGTTTTGTAACTGCCGAAAAGGGTTTGGTTCGAGTAAAGGTATATGACGCCGACGGTAAGTTTACAGGAGTTGTGGCTGGGCCGGAGCAGTTAATTGAAGCATGCGACGCGAAAATCTGCCTGGTTCCCGCAAACTGCCAGTTGGGTGGGTTTGATCTGGCCGTTGATAACAAACAGCAGGTTCTCGTTTTGGATACGATTAAAAATGTTATAAGAACATTTGCAAAGACAAGGTGAAATAGTGGATGGATATTTTATGAAAAAGCGAAACCGCCGTCAAATGATGACAGGGTCTTTGCGATATGCGGTATTGGGCCTGATCGGTTTTGTTACGGGCTCTGCGATTACAAAAAGGCGCAGATTAATAAAGGAAGGTAAGTGTATTGCTCGAGGGATATGCGGCGGTTGTGAACTTTATGAAGACTGCCGATTGCCTCAAGCCTTATCGAAAAAACAATGCCAATAGAAAAGATTAACAGACGGAAATTGTTGAAGGACGGACTTTGGGGTTCCTGTTTAACGGGACTGGCCGCCATAGCAGGATTTTTTGTATCTAAAAAGATCACTGATGAAAAAGTATGGCAGCTTGACCCGCATAAGTGTGTGTCCTGTGGGAATTGCGCCACCTATTGTGTGCTGGAAAAGTCCGCGGTTAAGTGCGTGCATGCATACGCGATGTGCGGATATTGCGATCTTTGTACCGGTTTTTTTGACCCGGAACCAAGAGAGCTTGATACCGGAGCTGAAAACCAACTCTGCCCTGTCGATGCGATAAAACGCAGCTTTGTTGAGGACCCTTATTATGAATACATAATTGACGAATCACTTTGTATCGGTTGCGCGAAATGTGTTAAGGGCTGTAACGCTTTTGGAAATGGTTCATTGTTTTTACAGGTTCGCCATGACCGCTGTTTGAATTGTAATGAGTGTTCTATCGCGGCAGCCTGCTCATCGCAGGCATACAAGCGGGTTCCAGCAGATGAGCCTTATATAATCAAAGAGGCGGGACACAGTTGATGCGGCATTCCAATCATATCTTAACCGGCATTTTCATTTCTATCGTTTTGTGCGGTGTCGTTTTTGGCGCAGAACGGTTTCCGCCGCCTGATTTTGAAGAGACCGGCCACCAAATGCCTTCCATGGATTATATAACCGATGCTACGCCCGATCATTCTATCTATGAATATCTGGATGTTGTCGTATTAGCGGCGGCTCTTTCATTGTCGTCTTATCTCGTTTTGAAAAAGCGTTCGAGACGGTCGGTATTTGTTTTAATGGTTTTTTCATTACTTTATTTCGGCTTCTGGAGGAAAGGCTGTATATGCTCAATAGGAGCGATCCAAAACCTTTGTTTGTCAATCTTCGACCATAATTATGCTATTGCGGTTACAGCGGTGTTATTTTTGATATTACCGCTGATTTTCACTTTATTTTTTGGCCGAACCTTTTGCGCCGGTGTATGTCCGCTTGGCGCAATTCAGGATTTAGTCGTGCTGCATCCGATAAAAGTTCCATCGTGGCTGGAGAGCGGCCTGCGATTATTTGCATATATATACCTTGCCGCCGCGATTCTTTTTGCCGCTACAGGCAGTGCGTTTATAATATGCCGATATGACCCATTTATATCTTTTTTCCGCCTGTCGGGTCATCTGAATATATTGATACTCGGCTGCTGTTTTTTGGTAATTGGGATTTTTGTCGGCCGGCCTTACTGCCGATTTATCTGTCCGTATGGTGTTATTCTCCGGCAACTTTCCAGACTTTCGAAATGGAAGGTAACGATTACTCCGGATGATTGTATTAAATGCAGGCTGTGCGAGGATTCCTGCCCCTTTGGCGCCATTACAAAACCGACAGTAGAATGGCCGCAAATCGGGTTTACAAAAAGCAGGAGGTTGTTGGGTTCGTTGATAGTTCTTTCGGGCGTACTGATATTTTTAGGCTGGTGGGCCGGCGCAAGCATTAATCAGTCATGGTCGCGGATGAATGTAACTGTTAGATTGGCCGAGCGCATCTATATGGAAAATCAGGGACTGCTAAAGGATACTACGGATGCAAGTTCAGCATTCAGGGCGACTGGCCAGACAGTAGAGGACCTTTATGGCCAGGCCTCTGTGATAAGAAAGCAGTTTGAGTTTGGAGGCGGGCTGTTGGGAGCCTTTATTGGTTTAGTTGCCGGCCTTAAACTCATAATACCATCAGTCAGGAAACGAAGAACAGATTTTCAGGCCGACCGTGCAAGCTGCCTTGCCTGCGGCAGATGTTTTAAGTACTGCCCAAAGGAACATGTCAGATTGAAAAGTTTAAACGAAAACAAGGAAACCGCAGATGACAGTAGAAAATAATAATCAAAACATCGCCGGCAGTATTAAATCGCCATGGTACGAGGCAGCCAAAGGAGCTACTATTGTAGCAGGTGTGTTTTCCGTAATAATCTCCGGGCTGCTCGTCTTAAATTATCTGCAAAAAGAATTACTTGACCCTATACGTACAGAAAGGCTGGAGAATCTGAAGATAAAGCTGGTTGGCCAACCTAAAAACGAACAGTTGATAACCGAAATTCGCCAGCTTGACCTGCAATTAAGAAAAGATAAAATTCGCCGTCCTCAATTTTCACAAAGAGGGGGCCTGTTATTGCTTGGTGCGGTAGCGGTCTTTCTTATCGGAATAAAATCAGCTAAGGCATTAAAAGAAAAACCACTTCATCTGCAGCCAGCTGTTGCTGATGAGCAGGCTCAACAAATCCGCCATGCTATACTTGCTCGCTGGGCCGCCATTGTAGGTTTAGGTATTTTAATTTCGGCGGTTTTGTTCTTTATTCATACTCCGGAAATTGATCTTACAAAAGCCAAACCCGCCTATCCTTCTGATGAAGAAATTGCTAAAAACTGGGCCAGCTTTCGAGGGTATCAGGGAAGCGGGATAAGCGCGTATGCTAATATCCCAACTAAATGGGACCCCAAAACGGGAGAATCTATTATATGGAAAACACCTGTGCCGCTGCCGGGCCATAGCTCGCCGGTGGTCTGGGGTGATCGCGTTTTTCTTTCAGGTGCAGAAAGGCAAACACGACAGGTTTATTGTTTTGATGCGATTTCGGGAAAATTGCTATGGCAAGGCGATGTAACAAATCCATCTTCGGCCGCTGGCGGACAAATCGAACTGACTGAAGAAACGAGCTATGCCGCACCGACTGTTGCAACGGACGGCAGCAGAGTATGCGCGATTTTTCCAACAGGTGATGTAGGCTGTTTTGATTTTGAAGGCAATAAGCTGTGGTCAAAAAATCTGGGAACACCCGACAGTACCTATGGATATGTTTCTTCGCTTGTTATATACCAAAATCTGCTTTTAATTCAATATGACCAGGCGAGTGCTGACGATAATAAATCGAGAATGATAGCTTTAGATACTTTTTCAGGTACAACGGTATGGGAGGCCAATCGCCCGGTTGGCGGTTCATGGACATCACCAATAGTAGCCAAAATCGCCGGCCAGAGCCAATTGATCACCTGTGCCGATCCATGGGTAATATCTTATGACCCAGCCAGCGGGAGAGAATTGTGGCGAGTGGACTGTCTTGGGACCGATGTCGCTCCTTCGCCGATTTATGCCGGCGGCATGGTGTTCGGCATACATCCATATAGCTCGCTGATCGCAATTAAACCAACGGGCAGCGGTGACGTAACCAAAACACATATTGCATGGGAGGCAACCGACAACATCTCTGATATTTGTTCGCCGGTAAGCGATGGGAAATTGATATTTCTACTTGAAACATACGGAGTGCTCACATGCTATAAAATTAGTGATGGTGCAAAGCTTTGGGAAGAAGATTTGGATACAAGCTTTATGGCCTCGCCGTCCATGGTTGGCGACCGGCTGTACCTGCTAAGCGAAAAGGGGATTATGTTCATAGCGAAAGCCGGAGACAGATATACAGAACTGGCCAGGTGCCCATTAGGTGAAAAGTGTTACAGCACGCCGGCTTTTGCCAACGGGCGTATTTATATTAGGGCCGTTGAAAATCTCTACTGCATTGGTGATAAAAATTGATGGATAAACTGGATTTGACATTTCTGGACAGGTGCGTCGAACAAACCGGAACAGGCCGGGAAAAAGTTCTTGAGATCGCTCAGAGTATTCAGGAACATTTCGGGTATCTGCCAAAAGAAGCTCTTGAGCGGGTGTGCGAACTAACAGAAATCAGTCCTGCGTCGATTATAGGTGTTACAACTTTTTATAATCAGTTTCGATTTCGACCGGCGGGCAAACACATAATAAAAATTTGTGTCGGAACGGCCTGTCATGTAAAAGGAGCAGGTTTAGTTTACGACTCATTTAAGAGATATCTGGATATTGCTGATAATGAAGATACCGACGAGCAGGGATTGTTTACTGTCGAGAAGGTAGCATGCCTTGGCTGCTGTACTTTAGCTCCAGCGGTTCAGATAGGCCGAATAACTTACGGTCATCTTACCGCTGATACTGTTCCAACGGTTGTAAAAGATTTTTTAAGATATATAAAGACGCATAAAGACAGATCAAAAAGGCCCAAAGATGTTGAAGCCCAAGGGCAGGGCTATGGTGAGATCAGGATTGGTCTTGGCTCCTGCTGTGTCGCGCGCGGCAGCGGCAAACTGGAACAGGCGATTGAAAAAGTAATTGAAGAAACGGCTGTCAAGGCCGTAATTAAACGAGTCGGATGCGTGGGAATGTGCTATCAAACACCTTTGCTTGAAATTGTTACAGATGAGAATAAGTACCTTTATACGAAAGTAAAACCGGAAGATGCCAGGTCCATAATACTAAAGCATTTTAATGTTCCGAACTTAGGAAGAAAAATCGCTAATAAGGTTGCCGGCCTGTTGGATAAAATTATTGCCGATAAATTAGGCGAACCTCTTATACACTATCCGGTGGATACCAGGGACCCGCAGATAGCGGATTTCCTGGGCAAACAGGAACATATTACCACCGAACATTGCGGATATATAGACCCGCTTGATATCGATGAATATCAGGCCAACGGCGGCTTTGAAGCACTGCGCAGGTGTTTCACTCAGATGGATGGCGATGAAGTTATCAGACAGATTCGCGCCAGCGGACTTCGCGGAAGGGGAGGCGCGGGCTATCCGGCACATCTTAAGTGGTCGATGGTTCGCGAAAATGATGCTAAAGAAAAATATGTTATTTGTAACGGTGATGAAGGTGACCCCGGCGCTTTTATGGACCGAATGCTGATGGAGTCTTATCCATACCGAATTATCGAGGGGCTAACGATAGCCGCCTTCGTAGTTGGTGCGAGTAAGGGAAGGTTTTATATTCGTTCGGAATATCCTCTGGCGACGATGCGAATGACCAAGGCCCTGGAAAACTGTCACCGGATGGGTTATCTTGGCGATAACATTTTGCAAAGCGGCTTCAATCTTGAACTGAAAATAGTTGCCGGTGCCGGTGCGTTTGTCTGCGGCGAAGAAACCGCTCTCATGGCCAGCATAGAAGGCCGCCGCGGTATGCCGCGATTAAGGCCGCCGTATCCGACACAAAGTGGACTTTGGGAAAAGCCGACGCTTATTAATAATGTAGAAACCTTTGCGTCGGTACCGTGGATTATAACAAACGGGCCGGAAGCTTTTGCCGGTATGGGAACATCGAACAGTAAAGGAACAAAGGTTTTCGCTCTTGCCGGGAAGGTTTCCAGAGGCGGTCTGATCGAAGTTCCGATGGGTATTACCATAAGACAGATTGTCGAAGATATTGGCGGTTCAGTAGCAGGAGACAAACAATTCAAGGCGGTACTGATCGGGGGGCCGTCAGGAGGTTGCGTACCCGCGGAGCTGTCAGATATTTCTGTGGATTACGAATCGTTGAAGCAGGCCGGTGCCATTATGGGTTCCGGCGGTTTGGTCGTACTGGATGAGTCGGACTGTATGGTTGATATAGCAAAGTATTTCCTCGAATTTACTCAGAACCAATCTTGCGGAAAATGTACTTTCTGCCGCATAGGGACCAGGCGGATGCTTGATATTCTTGAACGGCTTTGTGGCGGCGGCGGCAAGGACGGCGATATCGAAGAATTGGAAAAATTGGCACAGATGGTGAAAAGATCAAGCCTTTGCGGGCTTGGCAAAACCGCGCCAAACCCTGTTCTTTCGACAATAAAATATTTTCGAAGTGAATACGAGGCTCATCTGGAAAAACGCTGCCCAGTTGGTAAATGCAAGGCGTTGATTACATATTCGATAACAGATGACTGCATAGGATGCACTTTGTGCGCTCAGCATTGCCCGGTGGATGCTATCGAGATAAGGCCCTATGAAAAACACGAAATAGACAGCGAAAAGTGTATCCGCTGTAATACATGCAAAAACGTATGTCAGTCTGACGCGGTAAAGGTTGAGTGAGATGGCCAAACTTGTAATTGATAATCGCCAGGTTGTAGTTGATGATGGTGCTACCGTGCTGGAAGCTGCCGAAAAGCTTGGGATAGAAATCCCCACGATGTGTTTCCTGAAAGAGTGTGCAGCTTCAACCAGTTGTATGGTATGTATTGTAAAAATTGACGGTATTGAATCGTTTGTGCCTGCCTGCGGGACAATTGCAGCAGATGGAATGAAGGTCGAAACCTCTTGCGAAGAAATACATCAGGCCAGAAAGGCCGCCCTGGAACTTCTTTTGAGCGACCATCTTGGTGACTGCATGGGACCGTGTCATATAATCTGTCCGGCACGAATGGATATACCATTGATGATCCGACAGATCAGGGACGGAAGATTAAAGGATGCGATCGTTACAGTAAAACGCGACATAGCATTGCCAGCGGTATTGGGCAGGATTTGTCCCACTCCATGTGAAAACGGGTGCAGACGCGCGAAATTTGATAAACCTGTTTCAATTTGTCTGCTCAAACGATATGTTGCAGATGTTGATCTGTTCTCGGCTCAACCATATCTGCCGGTATGTGAACCGAAAAAAGATAAATGCGTAGCCATCATTGGTGCCGGCCCATCGGGCTTGTCGGCGGCTTATTATTTGTTGCAAAAAGGGTATAGCTGCACCATCTATGACGAAAATGAAAAGCCGGGAGGTATGCTGCGATACAGTGACTGCTCTAAAAAACTTGATGCCGAAGTGCTGGATAAGGAAATTGGCACGATTGAAAAACTTGGTGCCGGGTTTTGTAGTGAAACTAAAGTGGATTCGGCGTATTTCGCGGATATTCGTAAAGAATTTGACGCTGTGTTCGTAGCTACGGGACAGAGCGATGATTACTTCGGCTTAGAGGCAGGTGAAAATGGGATTAAGATAAACAATGCCTGCCAGACGAATATTCCGAGCATCTTTGCCGGTGGTGGTGCTGCTGGCAGGCGAAGGATTGCTGTTGGCTCTGTTGCCGATGGTAAGAATGCGGCTATTGCAATCGATGAGTTTCTATCGGGAGCAGAAGTAATCGGACCGCAGAAAAAATTTAATAATCGTATTGGTAAACTGCTGGACGGTGAGATAGAGAACTTTATGCTGCTGGCGGATAATTCTTCACAGGTATCACCGGTAGAGAATGGCAAAGGATTTACTGACGAACAGGCCAAACAGGAATCGGCACGTTGTTTGCATTGTGACTGCCGCAAAGCCGATAGCTGCCAACTGAGGGAATACAGCCAGCAGTACAAAGCTGTCCAGAACAGATACAAAGGTGAAAGAAATTTGTTTAGCCAACAGATTCAACATCATGATATAATTTATGAACCGGGCAAATGCATAAAATGCGGTCTCTGTATTCAGATCGCTTCCAAAGCAAAAGAGGAGCTTGGCCTGACATTCATAGGCAGAGGTTTTGATGTGAAAGTAGCGGTGCCATTTGACAGAACCATCGCTGAAGGGCTTATCCATATTGGCAATGAGTGTGTTGAGGCATGTCCAACGGCTGCCCTGGCCATTAAGGATTAGTTGAACAGGGTTGACTTTTAGGGTGATTTCTTGTACAATCAAAAGAAATTCGATACTTTTTTAAGGGAAAAACCATGAAAACTTACCGAAAAACTGCAAAAACCTTACTGATTTTAACACTTTTGACCTGCTTTTGTGCGGTTCTGGATGCCGCAGACTGGCCAAACTGGCGAGGGGGCAATTATGATGGAATCTCGGCGGAAAAGGATTGGGACCCACTAAAGATCAAAGATGGTGCCAAGCCGTTATGGAAAAAATCGATCGGGATCGGTTTTTCAACAACCTCCGTTAGCGACGGCCTGGCCTACACAATGGGCAACACCGGCGTAAAAGGTGAAGACGAAAGCAAACACAACGATATAGTTTTTTGTTTCGATGCTGAAACCGGCAAAGAGGTCTGGAGGCACACCTATCTGCAGCCGCTGAATCCAAAGTATTACGAGGGAGGAACTTTAGCCACTCCGACAGTTGTCAGCGGCAGAGTATATACCCTCAGTAAGGACGGACTGGCCTTCTGTCTTGCTGCCAAAACAGGCAATGAAATATGGCAAAAAGATCTGACAAAAGAGCTGGGCATCAAACGAACCACCTGGGGCTATTCCGGCTCACCGGTAGTTATCGACAATATGGTTATTTATAACGCGGGCAGCACGGGTGTTGCTCTTAATAAAAATGATGGCAGTTTAATATGGCAGGGTCCCAGCGAGCCGGGCGGTTACGCTACGGCAATGCCGTTTATGAGCGCGGATAAAAAATGTATCGCAATGCTCAGCTTCAGTGATATTATCAGTATAGATGCGGCGACAGGAAAAGAACTTTGGAGATACCCATGGAAGACAAAACATGATGTCAATGCTGCTAATCCGATCGTTGTGGGCAATAAAATGTTTATCTCATCCGGATACGGAGTCGGCTGTGCGCTTATCAAAATCGAAAACGGAAAAATAGTCGAATTATGGCGCAACAAAAACATGCGCAATAAGATGAATGCTTCTGTATTGTGGCAGGATTATATTTACGGCGTTGATGAGGACGGGGAACTTAGATGCCTGAGTTTTGCAACCGGAGAAATGGCCTGGGCACAGGAGGGATTCGGCCAGGGAGGCCTTATGGTTGCTGACGGCAAACTCATAGTTCTTGGCGAAAAGGGTAATTTAGTTATTGCAGAAGCAACATCTGACGGCTACAAAGTCATTTCAGAAGCTAAAATCCTTTCGCCCAAGTGCTGGACTGTTCCTGTTCTTGCTAACGGCAGGATTTATGCCCGTAATGCCCCCGGAGATATGGTTTGTCTGGATGTAAGTAAACAGGCCGCGGTAAAAGGTTCGACAGGAAAGAACTGGCCCCAGTGGCATGGACCAAATCGCGATAACCGGTCAACGGAAACGGGACTGTTGAAGAAATGGCCAAAACAAGGGCCCCAGCTTTTGTGGTCAAAGAATGAGTTAGGAGCCGGCTATTCAACGGTTTCCATTGCCGATGGCACGATTTACACAACAGGGACAATTGATAAAGAGGGAGTGCTTTTTGCTCTCGATATGGCTGGTAAATTAAAATGGAAACAACCGTACGGCCCCCTATGGACAAAATCATACCCAAGTACCAGATGCACCCCGACAGTAGATAATGGCAGTGTCTATGTTATAAGCAGCACGTGTGTGGTTACGTGTTTTGACGCAAAGTCAGGGCATAAAAAATGGGACTTTGATGCTTTCAGCAATTTCCAGGGCCAATATGGACGTTGGGGACTTGCCGAATCGCCGCTTATTGTTGATAATAAAGTGATTTGCACACCGGGAGGCAAAAAAGCTACGGTGGTCGCTCTCGATAAAAAAACCGGTGAAACTATTTGGGCAAGTGAAAGTACCGGCGAAACAGGTACATATTGTTCACCGATACTTATTGAAAGAGGGGGCAGAAATATAATAGTAACGATGCTTGAAAATGGAATCGTGGGCCTTGAAGCTGAAACAGGGAAAATACTATGGAGTGATAAATTTGGGAAAAAAGCGATTGACCCTACAACTCCGGTATACAAGAACGGCTGTATTTATACAACAAGTGGCTATGACGATGGCAGCGTTATGTATAAGCTTTCAGCCGATGGCGGCAAAATAACAAGAAAATGGGTCGATGAAGTACTTGACAATCATCATGGCGGAGTTGTGGAGGTCGATGGATATATCTATGGCTCTAACTGGAATGGTAATTCTAAAGGCAATTGGGTATGTCTTGAATGGGAGACAGGGAAAGTAATGTACGAAACAAAATGGTTCGTCAAAGGTTCTGTCACTTACGCAGACGGTATGCTGTATTGCTATAATGAAAAAAAAGGTATGGCCGGGCTGGCGAAGGCGACCCCGGAAAAGTTTGAAATTATCAGTTCTTTCAAGGTCCCAATGGGGACCGAACAGCATTGGGCACATCCTGTAGTTTGTGACGGCAGGCTTTATATTCGCCACGGAAATACCTTGATGGCTTATGATATTAAAGCAAAATAAGTTGAAAAGATTGAAATGATTCTTTTTTGTAATTGCGGTTATTCCGATATTATCGATCACACTATCAGGGCGGAGATACTAAAAAAGCTCGTAACCACAAAGATTGATTTTGAAGCCGTACAGGATTTATGTGAATTAGCCGCGAAAAAAGATCCTGAGCTTAAACGCTGGGCGCAGTCCGGGTCACTAACAATTGTCGCCTGTTACCAACGGACGGTAAAATGGCTTTTTGACTCCGCAAACGCTGCGCTGGATTTGGAAAAAACCAGATTTCTCAACATGAGGACAAGCACTGCCGGGGAAATCATTTCATCGCTGTTTGGCAAAAAAACTCCCGCCATCGATAAGCGGAGAATTCAACTTGAAGAAAGAGGAGACTGGATACCATGGTTTCCGGTGATCGATTATGATAGATGTGAAAATTGCAAACAGTGTCTGAACTTTTGTCTTTTCAGTGTTTACGAATTGTCTCAAAACGGACATGTTCAGGTAACTAATCCCGCTGGCTGTAAGACAAACTGCCCGGCTTGTGCAAGGATTTGTCCTCAAAATGCTATTATATTTCCAAAATATTCTGACAGCCCTATTAATGGTGATGTAGTTGATGACAGTAAAAAAACGGCTCTTGGGCCTGATGAAATTTACGAAATACTTAAACGGCGAAGTAAAACCAAAAAACGATTCGAAAAAGACAGAGCCGACCAGCAGGAGATAAATTTGACGACGCTTAAAGACCAGCTTGGAATTCCTTCGGAGGTTTTAGAATCTCTAAAGCCAGGTCAAGTTACTGATTTGCGAAAAAAGTCGGGGAAGAACTGTGAGTAAACAACGACTGAGACCAATGGTAGTTCTTGTCGCCGACAGGACGCTAAGTGCGGACTATAAAATTTTGTTCGAAGGCATTTTTGCCACGATGCAGACTACTCATGTCCCGGAAGCTGCAATGAAATACTTTGTTTCACCGCGAGTTGCCGTCGACAGCGATGGTCGGGCACGGACAGTACCTTTGGGATTGCGTCGAGTTGAATCCGCACTTCTAAAGTTCACTGATTTGCAGGATGACGATATTGTTTGCACAACTCCTGAAGCTTTGCCGTCTCTGTTGGGGCCGTGGGTTAAAGTAGTTGGTTTCACCTCAAGCGACCCACTCGGAAAAGGTATGAGCAATACCACGACAGATAATTTCTGGGACGGCCAGCTATATACCAAATACTGGACAAGGAATATGCTTAAGATAATTCTTGAAGCAAAGCAAAAATATCAATTTAAGGTTGTTGCCGGCGGAGCCGGGGCATGGCAGCTTGTGCGTTACGATGACCAAGTCGCAAAAGAGTGCATCGATGTGATTTATGAAGGTTATTTTGAGGGGTCCGGCCCCGAACTTTTTAGTGATATTTTAAACGAAAGGTCCGTGGAAAAATATATCTGTGAAAAAAACTGTTCCGCCGAAAAAGTTCAGCCTATAAAACGAGCTTCCATGCTTGGTATCGTAGAACTTTCCCGAGGCTGCGGAAGAGGATGCGGGTTCTGTACGATGGCATCAAGAAAAATGGAACATCTCCCAGCGGATACGATTTTAGCCGATTTGGAAACAAACATCGCCGCCGGCGTAACTTCTGTCGTCAGCGGCAGTGAGGATTTCTTCAGGTATGGCGCAAAAGGACTAAAGCCTGACTTCGATAAACTGCAGAATCTTCTGGAACGAATGCGGAAAATTAAAAATCTTTCTTTTATGCAGATAGACCATGCCAATATTACAAGCGTGATGCAATTGACAGATGAGCAGTTGAGAGAAATCAGGAGGCTGCTTTCATGGAGTAAAAAAACCGATTACCTGTGGGTCAATATGGGTATTGAAAGTGCCAATGGGCAACTGGTCGCGGCTAACTGTCCAGGTAAAATTTCACCCTTTGCTCCGGACGAATGGTCGGATATAATACGCCGGACCGCGGAGCGTATGAAAAGGACCGGATTCTTTTCTGTGTTCAGTTTGATTTTAGGCCTGCCCGGCGAAACACCAGATGATATTGAAAAAACTCTTAAGCTCGTCCAGTATCTGGGAACACAAAACGCGGTAATTTTTCCGGTCTTTTATGAGCCTTTAGCTGAAGGTCAGAAGCCATTTACAATTGGCGATATGCGAGCCGACCATCTTGAGTTGTACAGAACATGTTATGAAATAAACTTTAATATGGTGCCGCTGTTATTCTGGGATAATCAGCGAGCAGGCGGTGTGCCGTGGATCAAACGAGCGGCTATACGAATCCTGGGCAAAACGGAAGTTGCTGCATGGAGAAATAGTTTTAAGAAAATCAGCAAGCAGCTTCAAAACGGTCGGGCTGTTGGGAAAAATTAAAAATGTCTAACGATAGCATAAACAAAACTGATTCGAAATCCAGCCGGGAAAAGATACCGCAATCAAAAGATATGCGCAATAAGCTCGCCGGCTTTGCCGGAGAATATGTTCGCGAAAAAAAACTTACCGCACCCCTGCCGCTCGGTCAATTACAAAAACACTGTCAGGCGATAATCAGGAGCAAGGGGATAAATAGCTCTTATGAGGACTTTCTGGCGGTTCTTATAAATAACGAAGTATGGCGGGAGGCTGTGGCGGCTACACCTTATGATAAACGGCTGCTCCTGCTGCCCAAATGTTTGCGTGACGACGAAAACTGTCCAGCGGACTTTGACCAGTTAGGTCTTGCTTGTGAAAATTGCGGCCTTTGCCCCATCGGCGACATAAAATCACAGGCCGAAGAATTGGGGATCATGGTTCTGGTTGCTGAGGGTTCACCCATCGTAATGTCCCTCATACAAACAGGAAAAATCGAAGCGGTTATTGGGGTCAGCTGTCTTCCCGTGCTTGAGAAAACGTTCCCCTATATCGAGGCCGGAGCCGTGCCGGGTTTGGCAATTCCGCTATTATATGATGGTTGTGTTAATACAGAGGCCGATGTTGATTGGGTGCTCGATGCTGTTTATGAAAAAAGTGATGGTGACAAAAGCCGGCTTGACTTGCGGGATTTACGTGACAAAGTAAACAGCTTGTTCAAAGAGAATTCCCTGAAAACATTCCTGGCATCAGGCCAGCTGCAAACTGAGACTCTGGCATTGCGGTGTCTTTGCGGTGAGGGTAAGAGATGGCGTCCCCTGCTGGCTGTGTATGCGCACAAAGCAGTAGCCACGGGCAGTGATAACGACCTTTGCAGCGATCTTTGCAAAACCGCAATTGCGGTAGAGTGTTTCCATAAAGCTTCTTTGATACATGATGACATAGAAGATGGGGATCTTTTGAGATATGGCAAAAAGACGTTGCATGCTGAATTTGGAATTCCAATTGCGCTGAATGTTGGTGATTTTCTGCTTGGAGCCGGTTACCGTCTTCTGGCTGAACTCGAACTGCCGCAAGACAGGAAGGTGGAAATGTTAAAAGTTGCCGCCAATGGACATACCAAGCTTTGTCTCGGACAGGGCATGGAACTTGAGTGGGTTAGAAATCCGAAGCCGCTGTCAACTACGCAGGTAATTGATATTTTCCAGAAAAAGACATCGCCTGCTTTTGAAGTAGCGTTAAAGCTGGGCGTATTGTCAGCGAATGAAAATACGGAGTTGGATATACTCATAGAAAAATACTCCAGGGCACTTGGGATCGCTTACCAGATCAAAGATGATATAAACGATTTTGATTCGAGTACGTATTTTGATGGTACCGCCGGGACCCGGCCTTCAGTATTGCTGGCAATTGCGTGGGAAAACGCTCAGGATCGGGACATTCAACTGCTTGAGTTGCTTTGGCAAAACCACCAGCAACCCAGCGATTTGAAAGACGCGATTGCGGAAATGGCCGCCAGGCTGAAAGTTAAAACTATAGCGATGAAATTGATGGAGACTTATAAACACAGTGCAATCTCCTGCCTTGAGTTTACCGAAGATATTACATTCAAAAGTTTGCTGAGGAGAATCATCAGTAAAATATTCAATGAAATCGATATTATGGGTTGCTGCAATGACTATAAGACAGGAAATGATTAAGGCCGTGAGCCGTTCTAAAGCGGTGATGGAAGATTCAATTTTCTTGGTCATTAACTTCCTGACGGAAAGCATCAACTCTGATGGCGGTTTCAGGGGCCGCGACAAGCAAAGTGATTTATACTATACCGTTTTTGGACTTGAAGCATTGCTCGCTTTAGACAGCACCTTTCCGCAAGACAAAATCCTCAGTTTTATCCAGGGATTAGTAAAGAAAGATCCCGCAGATTTAGTTCATTTGGCATCGCTTATACGCTGCTATGCCAATCTTTCAGAAAATGGTATAGAAAAAAAGTTTCGCAGCAAGTTTATAAAGGACCTCGAAAGGTTCCGCAGTAAAGATGGCGGATTTGCTAATAACACAGGCGCCGAGCATGGCACAACGTACGGCTGCTTTTTGGCATTGGCAGCTTATCAGGACTTGCAGATGGATATGCCGGATAGCACCGAAGCGGCACAATGCATTCGGGCCTTATCGATTCCAAATGGAGGTTTTACTAACAATGCCAAAATCAAAACTGCCTCAACTAATGCAACTGCCGCCGCGATGATAGTCTTAAATCATCTGAACCAACCATCGGATAAAAGGACCGCGGACTGGCTATTTGCTCAATGCACTTCAGATGGCGGATTCGGCGCAATGTCGACAGCTCCGATACCTGATTTGCTCTCGACCGCTACCGCTTTGCACGCACTGGCCGTTACCGGGTTTGGAATTGATACCATCAAAGAGAAGTCTCTGGACTTTATCGACAGCCTCTGGTGCGGCAAAGGTGGTTTTTACGGTAATTGGGCGGATAATATTGTTGATTGCGAATACACCTATTATGGACTGCTGGCTCTGGGGTATCTCGGAAAATGACTATAGACATTGACAAAAAAACTTTTGAAAAAAGCATCCGGAGACTGGAAAAACATTTGCTTGAATCCAGAACGCCGCAAGGTTTTTGGAATGGATATTTATCGAGCAGCCCACTTTCTACCGCCACAGCCGTTTTCGCCTTGGCAATGGTTGATGAAAAAGAAAATCAAACACAAATTCAGCGGGGGCTAAAATGGCTTCGTGATAACTCAAACAGCGACGGCGGCTGGGGCGACACACCACTAAGCATCAGCAATATCAGTACAACAATGCTCTGCTGGGCGGCTTTTGGTTTGGCGGAGAACTCACCTGAAAATAAAAAAACAATAGCTGATACAGAGATATGGCTCATAAAAAACGCCGGCAGTCTCGAACCTGAACAATTGCTAAAGGCTGTAAATGCAAAGTATGGCAAAGACAGGACTTTTTCTTCACCTATTCTTATGATGTGTGCCCTGGCTGGCAGGTTAAATGGTGCCGAAGATATTTGGAAATCAATCAAACCTCTGCCGTTTGAACTGGCAATCATGCCGCATAAGTTTTATAAATTTTTGAGATTGCCGGTTGTAAGTTATGCATTGCCGGCATTAATATCCATTGGCCAGCTTCATTTCCACCGCCGCAAACCAACAAATCCGATTACCAGACTTCTCAGGCAGCTTTCGCGGGACAAAACTTATAACATACTAAAAAAAATCCAGCCGGAAAATGGCGGCTTCCTTGAAGCTGTACCATTAACAAGTTTTGTTGTTATGAGCATGACTGCCACAGGAAAAAAAGACAGTATCGTTGCAAAGAAAGGTGTTCGGTTTCTCCGGGATTCTGCAAGAGAAGATGGCAGCTGGCCGATTGATACGAATCTAGCCACATGGGTAACGACGCTTAGCATTAATGCTCTTGCTGTGGATCCTGATTTTAAAAATATTTTCCCAACTAACGAGCGGAACGATCTACAGCAGTGGCTGCTTGCTCAGCAGCATCGAAAGATACACCCTTACACCAATGCCGCTCCGGGTGGTTGGGCGTGGACTGATGCACCGGGAGCGGTCCCTGATGCGGATGATACCGCCGGTGCGCTCATTGCGTTACACAATCTTGATTTGATTGATCGCAATGTAACCGAAGCGGCTCAAGCAGCTATCGAATGGCTTTTGGGTCTACAGAATAAAGATGGCGGAATACCGACTTTTTGTAAGGGGTGGAATAAATTACCTTTCGACCGCAGCGCCGCCGATATAACCGCACATGCAATAACCGCCATGGAATTATGGATAGATTCTTTGCCGGATTCTATGCAAAGTACAGTAAGAGCTGCGATAAAAAAAGCTCTTGGCTATCTCCGGAAAACACAACAAGATAATGGTGCATGGCTTCCTTTATGGTTTGGCAATCAGTTTGAATCTCAGCATCAAAATCCTGTTTATGGAACCGCCAAAGTTCTGATTTCTCTGTCCAGGTTCATCAAATCTGACGGCAATGCCCCCGAAAGTATGGTTACTAAAGCTGTTAGATGGCTTCTGGAGGTACAAAACCATGATGGCGGATGGGGACCGAACAAATCAATAATATCATCCATAGAAGAGACATCGCTTGCTATAGATGCTCTTATGTGCTTCATAAACCAGTTGGCGATGTACCCGGAATTTAATTGCAAATCTACATTTGATATCGAACAGATTCAGTCTGCAATTTCAAGAGGAACCGCATGGCTCATAAAAAGAATAGACAATAATGCTATCGTCGCCGCTCCGATTGGTTTTTACTTTGCCAGGCTTTGGTACTATGAAGAGTTATATCCAGTCGTTTTTGCATTGTCTGCCATGAAAAGGATAAAATTAGAAAGCTTGAGTTTTCGAGACAGTTTTGATATTCTATCAGAAGACCGACCCAGCGGCGTAGCTGAGCCTGGCTGAATTTACAGGGCACCTTGAACATCAGCAGTTACCTCATCTGGGGGTAACGCATAACGGGTTAAAGTTAAGATTGCCAGAGGAATAGTGCGTATGAAAGTCCTTTTTGACATTGTCCATCCAGCCCAGGTGCATTTCTTCAAGAACTGCATCGGGCAGCTCCAGCAGCGCGGCGACCAGGTACTTGTTACCGCCCGAAAAAAGGATATCGCCCTGGACTTGCTCGATGCTCTCAATATCGAATATACCTGCATCAGCACAAAAGGCCCTAATACCGCAGCTATGGCGTGGGAGCTTGTTACAAGAACAATAAAACTGATAAAAATCGCGCGGCGTTTCAAACCGGATCTTATGGTCGCCCGCGTTGGCCATTCCGTCGGCCTTGCAGGCAAACTGCTCGGAATCCCGACCATCGTTTATGACGATATGGAACACGCCCGTCTTCAGGCCGCTGTCGGCATGACCCTTGCCACATACATCTGCACCGGGTTGGGCTACTACCGCGATTTCGGAAAAAGGCAGATCCATTTCCGCGGTTCACCGGTCCTTTCATACCTCGACCCACAATATTTCCGACCCGACCGTGACCGGCTGAGACAGGCTGGCTTCAATCCTGACGAGCCTTATATTTTCTTTAGAATTGTCTCATGGTCGGCAACTCACGACACCGGCCGAACCGGCAGCAGCGAAACCGACCTCCTTAAAGCCGTTGAGCGAATCTCCCGTTTCGGCAAAGTAATAATAAGCTCCGAGCAATCTTTTCCAGCTGGATTAGAGCAATACAAAAACCCCGTACCAATTGACCTTATGCACGATCTGCTGGCATTTGCATCTTTAGCAATGGTAGAGGGCGGAACTATGGTGGCGGAATGCGCCATCCTCGGCACGCCGGCCATCTGCCTTGGCACTTATGACTTCGGCTACCTGCGGGCACTCGAAAACGATTACGGATTAATCTTTCGGCCCGGTTCAATGGAAGGGGCCATAGAAAAAGCGGAGGAACTTTTAGCCAACTCTGATTTGAAAAATGTATGGCAGGAGAAACGCAAAAAAATGTTGGCAGAATCTGACGATGTCGTAAAGTTCCAAATGGAAATTATAGACCGTGTAAACCAACAGTTTCATAAGTTGAAAGGTAATGAATCTTGAATATCCTTATGGTGCTTTCGACCAAGATATACCCGCCCGATGGCAGGGTTGAGCGGGAGGCACGCGACTTGATTCGTGATGGACACAATTTATACCTGATGGCACGTCGAGGTCAGAGCCAGCCCGCTACGGAAGTAGTTGATGGTGTAAATGTGATACGTGTGCCGCTGCCGTTTCGGCAAAAAAAAGCCATCGCAGATTTTATCTACTTTTTCTTTCAGCGGTATCTTATCTTTTTCAGTGTCATCAGGGCCTGTCGCAGACATAAAATCGATGCACTCCATGTTCACGATCTGCCCTATGCGATTGCAACTGTCCTTGCAGGAAAGATACTCAACATTGATGTGGTTTTTGACATGCATGAGCATTATGTGGTCATGCAAAAGACGGGGATTGAGGCCAAGGGGTATCGGCTGCTCAAGCCTTTTTTGTATGTGCTTTTGGCACTTTTGCGTGTGGAGGAAAGGATCGCATGCCGCTGGGCCCACAAGGTAATCGTGGTGGCCGACGAACATATCGAACGGATCAATAGTCTGGGAACAGCAATGGAAGATATCGTTGTGGTCACCAATACCGAGGATGTGGATTATTTCAGAGGGCTGTCGATTAATCAACCACTGGTGGAGAAATATCGAGGGGATTTTGTCGTTACCTACTTCGGGGGTTTTAGTGCCCACAGGGGTTTGGATACAGCCATCAAAGCTATGCCAGCGGTGCTGGAAAAAATACCGAACGCCAAGTTGCTCTTGGTCGGATGGGGCTACAGCGAGAAGGTTTTGAAGAAACTGGTCGGCGATATGGGGCTGACCGACAAGGTGATCTTCCCGGGATTTCAACCGTTTGAACTGTTGCCCACTTATATTAAGCTAAGTGCCATAGGGTTGATTCCGCATATTTCCACTCCACATATTGAGACGACAATGCCTAACAAAATTTTTCAGTTTATGATGCTTGGTAAACCTGTTATAGTCAGCAGTGTTCGTCCTATGAAGCGTGTTGTTGACGATGCCCGGTGTGGTTTAGTATTTGATGTGGGCGATGAAAAATCGCTCGCCGATACGATAATTCAGCTTGAAAATAAAAAAGTGCGCGACGGACTCGGTGAAAACGGAAAAAAAGCTGTAGAGGACAGATATAATTGGCAACAGACGGTACAGACCTTGCTCGAACTCTATAAAGTCAGGATTCTATAAGAATGAAATACAATCAAATTCATATAATGATTCTCGGTGGCAACTTCATTGGGAAGGGAGCCGAAGCTATGATGTTGACAGTATGTGATGCTCTCAAGAAAGCCTTTCCTGATATTAATTGTTGCGCCAAAGCTTTGGACGATGAAGAAGAAAGGCTTTTGAAAGCCAATAATATTATCCCAATTAAGTTCAATCGTCCCAGTCGTGTTGACACTATAGTTAATTTTGGTTTAGAGGTGATGCATATTGCTCCCAGAAGGAAGATGTCTCCAAATGATATTCACAGCGATGTTATGAATATTTTTCGAGCAACGGATATTGTGGTGGATATAGCCGGGTTTGTCTCTGGTGACCAGATTGGAGTTCGGCGTTCATTTGTAAGATGGCTTACCTATCGTCAAGCACGATATGCGAGAAATCGCTATTTGTTTATGCCTCAATCATGGGGGCCATTTAAGAACACATGGGTAAGAATGTTTACTCGATCTATAATTAAAACTGCTGAAATAGTTTTTGCCAGAGAGCGGGAAAGTTATGATTATCTGCATAATTGTGGTCTCTCAAAATCTCAAAAATTATTTTTATCTCCAGATATTGCATTTCAGTTCCATTTAAAATCTACTGAAATCGGCAAGAAACTTTTAGAAAAGATCGGTTTGAACAACTTTTCAGCACCTTTTATTGTAATTACGCCCAATATACGTGTTTATGGACGCCTTGAGGGGAAAATGCTTAAAAACATATATTTTCGAGCCCTCTTGGATATCATAAAATATTTTATGGAAAACACTTCCTGCAACATCGTTCTTGTTCCTCACGAAGCTAGTTTTGGGGGAGAGAGTGATATTGAGTTATGCAACATGCTTTTTGATTTAATAGGTGACAAAAAGAACCAATTGTTTGTCTTGCCAGGTAATGCGTCTGCCCAGGTAGTTAAAGCCGTTGTCGGTCTAAGTTCATTTGTCATTGCAAGCCGTTACCATAGTTTGGTCGCCGCATTATCAACACGAACTCCGGTAACAGTAATTGGTTGGTCACATAAATATGATGATCTAATGGAATGTGCTGGCCTCGAAAAATGGGCAATCGACCCGATCCGGGAGCCTGCCTGTGACATGGTAAAGATAGTTACCAACGGATGGGATCAACGCGAAGTCATCCGTGAGATATTACTGAAAAACATTCCTTCCATTGAAGAAAAAGCAGCTTTTGCTCTGGACAAGATGATTGAAATTATAAGGCACATAAAGGACAAAGCATGAACAGACTGGTCAACGAAGTAGTCACAAACAATCTTTGTACTGGTTGCGGTACATGTGCCGGCGTTTGTCCTGCCGATGCTTTGAAGATGACAGAAACCAACTATGGACTTTTAGTCCCAAAAGTAGACATTGGTCGCTGTAAGGACTGCGGACTTTGTGACAAAATTTGCCCGCAGATTAACCCTTCTATTTTGATGAAACAAACTGTGCCGAAATTCCCTGTTGGCTCTGTTTGTTCTGCCTTTCTTGCTTCTTCAAATAGTTCTGTTTTTTCTAATGAAGGCCAGTCAGGAGGATTGGTACGTTCTCTTCTATCTTTTGCCCTGAAAGAAGACTTTGCAAAAGCCGCTATATGCGTTAAAGACAACCACGAACACCCATTACGGCCGGTGGTTGAACTTGTAACTTCACCGGACCAATTTACCTCAATTGCAAGAAGTAAATATTGCCCTGTTCCTGTTAACAGTTTGATTGCCAAACTGCTTGATTTTAGTGGACCTGTTGTTTTCGTTGGATTGCCATGCCACATGCAGGGCATGATGCTTGCCATGGAACATTTTCCTCAGCTACGTGAGAAGATAGTTCTGAAAATAGGACTGTTTTGTGACCGAATCCTTGATTACCGTGCGACTGATTTCATACTTCGCAGCGCAAATGTTACACCGGACGAAGTGGTAAAATTCGATTATCGACATAATGAATGGAAGGGGTGGCCCGGCCATTCTCGCATTACAACAAAAGACGGCCGCAAAATAAATGTTAGCAGGAAACGGCGAATTTACGCACGAGCCTTTTTTACCCCTATTCACTGTAGGCTTTGTGTTGATAAGCTCAATATGCTCAGTGACATCTCCGTTGGAGATCCTTATGGTTTAGCAAAAGGGGCCAGTGTACCTACGGCTGTACTTGTACGTAATGATTCCGCAGCAAACCTTCTGCGTAGAGCACATGAAAAAGGTTATATCTCACTTGATCCTGTTGCTGAGAATGAAATTATAAGAAATCAAAAAGCACATCTGAAATTTAAACACAATGCATATTACCTAAGGCTAACTTCTCGTGACGGATTTAAAATTCCCTGGTTTGGAGAAATGCCAAACATTGTCCCTGAAGGCAAGTGTCCATTTTGGATCAAGCTTTCATTATGGTTTACATTATTTTCGAACACTCAAAAAGGAAACAAGTTGCTAATAGCAATGCCTTTGAGTACCGTCTCTATTTGGCACACTATCACACGCTGTTGGCAGTTCGGCCTTAAAATGACAAAGAAAGTCAAGAGTCTGTTTAATGGCCAAAGGTAAGCCATTGCGGACAGAATGTTTATTTGATTTTATTGTAGTATTTTATAATGCAGATTCGTACGCGTAGTCTTATTATTATGTTTAGTCAGGGACTTACCAAGTTAACAACTATAGTCCTGAGCATAATACTTGTGCGCGTAATAAGTAAGGAGATGTTTGGGATGTACAGACAAGTTTTCCTTGTCTATACTTTACTGGCCACCGCTCTTTCATTACAGCTTAATACCGGCTTTTACTACTTTGTACCTAAAACATTGATCCAAAAACGACGCACACTTATTTTGCAAACAGTTCTCATAACACTGGGATTGGCATTTGTAATCGCTGTAATAATGTTCACAGGTGCACGATTTATTGCAACTAAATTTGACAACCTCAGCTTGATTCCTTTAATAAGAATTCTTGCTCTTTATCCTTTTGTTGAAAGAATTATTATACTGGTTCCTGCCTTTATGATAAGTATCGATAAACCCTTACGAGCTGGGATCTATACCATCACCTTATCGGCTGGGCGAATTGCTGCGGTGTTAATTACTTTGGCACTCGGATATGGTTTGACAGAGGTTATGTGGGCTGTCGTTAGCATCACAGCAATAGTAGCCATGGCAGGTTGTTTTGACATGGCTCGCTTTTGTCCAGTCGGAAAGTGGGGTATCGACAAAAACCTTGTTGTGGAGCAATTCCACTACACCTGGCCGCTACTGGCTGGAATGATAGCCATAGCTATCAATGTACAATTAGACAAATTCCTCATCTCAGTTTTTTTTGACACAGAAACTTATGCGGTATATTCCTGCGGCGCTATGCAATTACCGGTTGTTGTTTTGGTGACATCAAGCCTAAGCTTCGCAATGATGCCAGATCTTGTCAGACTATTCGCAAATTCAAATGCGATAGATGCGGTCAAAATCTGGCAGGAGGCAGCGCGAAAATGTAGCCTCATCCTCTTTCCTTGTTTTGTCTTTTTTTTCGTCACGGGATTTGACTTTATGGTACTTTTATATGGCAGGGAATATGTTTTAGCAGGGTGGCCTTTCAAAATATATTTGTTCGCGCTACCGCTTAAAATAGTCGCATATGCGACTTTGTTTCGTGCTGCCGGTAAAACCAAGCCGATCGCTTATGGTGCAGTAATCGCTCTTATCATAAATGCAGGCGTAAGCATTTCTCTCGTCATAATCGGCAAAAACTCTCTACTGGGTTTTATAGGGCCAGCAATAGGAACGGTAATCGCCACATGGTGCGCTTGGCTGTACCTCCTCCGTAAAATCACCCGTATCACTTCCGTCACTTTAGACAATATCATGAGATGGAAAGAGTTAGGGCAAATTTTATTAGTATGTATTGTTTGCGGAGCAATATTAGCCTTAATGCCCTTGCCTCAAATACCATTAGTTGTTAAGATTATTGTTCAAGCCATGATATACTTTGCCATGTTTTTGATAATTGTTTTGTCAAGAGGAATGCTAAAGCGTGACGAAAAACAGATACTCTGTTTCCCTTTTACTTTTATTCAGAAGTTGCTAAGAAGAAGGAAGTAAGAGCGTTATTTATCAACAGTACTGGATTGCAGCCAGTTCTCAGCAAGCATCCGCAAATCCTGCATATCAATAAAACTTGTATCCCATACTTTATCAGTTCTTTTTTCCACAGTAATCAATAGCCTCAATGCAAACCCTCCTGATAAAGCTGCTCAATCTTGCCTGCGCCATAAAGACAGCAATTACCATGGCAGGCAGTTATTCACCTCACCATCAAAACCTCCGAAAAGCTGCTCAATCTCTTCAGCAGTCAAAGCCCTGTCATAAATACGAACATCGTCAATGAGACCGTCAAAATAGCCTCTAGTTATTCCATCATACCTATGTCGTCCTAAGTCAACATAATCAATTGAGACAATATAATTACCCAATTGATTATTTGTTGTGCTATTGACCTCGATACCATCAATATAAAAGATAAAAACACTCGTACTAACTGTCATGGCATAATGATGCCACTGGTTATGGTCCATCCTTGGGTAAGTAAGACTTTGTAAGGTACCACTGCTGCTTCTAATAACTGCAGTTGCATTGTCGTTGTCGTTACCTGTATAAAGCAGAATGGTCGGATGATTATTGCCGACAGTATCATCTCGTTGTTCAAAAATTATTCCAGAATTATTGGGCCCACTTAAACCCTTTTGATTTGCCCAGGCAGAAACAGTAAACTCCGTTGTTGTAACAGCGTTGTCAGAAAGGGAAACATAATCATTCTGACCATCAAACTCTAATGCTCCGTCAATTTGACCAGTAGTCCATTCGCTGCCGGTCATATTGACAAGTGTACCGTCATTGCTCCCGGCCGAGTCAGCCGCTGTCGTTCCGCTGGTCTCATCAAGTTTCCAATGAGCGACTGGCTCATTGGTAAGTCCGGCCAACTCTCTGATCTCAGATTCGCTCAGTGCCCTGTCATAAATACGTACATCGTCGATCTTGCCTTTGAAACGTGTTTGGCTATTTTCTCTTAAACCAATCCGAAGATTAAGAGGCGTAGTTGAAAGGTTTGCCGCATCGACTTTGGTTTTCAGCGCCTGTCCATTATCATAAATAGTCCAGTTTGTCCCATCAAAGGTCCCTGCAACATGATGCCATCTGCCATCTTTAAGGTTTACTCCGTTCATCTCAATAATCCCTTTTGCAACGCCATTCTCATAACCGAAAAACCTAAGAGGACCATTAGAACCCTTGATAATATCCATTGCATAATTTACATAGTTTGATCCTTTTGAAACAATTGATTGTGACTCTGCCAGGTAACTTGTATTGATCCAGGCGGCGATCGTAATATTATTGGCCATGTCAAAACTGCTGTTATTCCCACAGTCAATGTAGTCATCTACACCATCAAACTCTAGAGCACCATCAATGAAACCATTCGGATCCCATATAGGGCTACCGTAAACCGTGCCATCATTATCACCCGCAGAATCATAGGCTGTATCACCGCTTGTCTCATCAAGTTTCCAATGAGCGACTGGCTCATCTGGCTCATTCGAGGTGTCTTGTCCTAACAGCCAGTTGTAACTCAGGGCGAACAGATCGCCGGTATCTACAATAGAGCTGCGGTCGACATCGATCCTGTCGCACCAGTGTGGACTGTTACAATCCGTATCCATCCAGCTTAAACCCAAAAGAGCGAAATCTTCGAGGTTAACAAAGTTGTCTGCGTTAAAGTCACCGCATGGACAGCATGAAATGTACCCGGTAAGGTCGCTTTCGATGAAGAGCTGAGTAAGGCCGAGGCCTTCTGAAAGCCCTGCAATGCCGTCGGTTGCCGCGATATCCAGCCAGGTGATACATATGGTCTGGTCAATAAAGAAGATCTCGATCTGGAAACTGTTTAGGGCATCCTTGTCACCATAGAGTGGGACATTCTGAAAAGTTACTGCTATGCGATCATGGAGCTGTATGTAGGATATACTTTGGTTATCGGCTGGCGATAAGTCAGTAAATACTGCAGAGATACGAGGCATATCAAAGTGATTGGCCAGCGCGCCTGAAAATTCCGTATCACCGCCACCAAAAGTGATATAACCGTTACTGCCTATGTAGAGACGGTCATAGCTTTGGCCATAGAACTGAACTTCTGCACCTCCGGTGAGTATCACTTCAGCAAAATCATCATCCCAAAGACCAACATAAGTCCCACCGCACGGATCGGTTGGAAGTTCCGTTATGACCTCATCTTCCCGGCAAGCTGCATAATAAGCCGCCGATCCATCGGGTCTGAATGTCATTGAAAGGTAGCCCAAATCATTGTCACTTGCATCGAATGATTCTGTGAAGGTATCGGGCGACATTACAATCAGGTGAGCGGTTCTTGAATGGATCTTACCGCTGTTTTCATTCAGGAAAGAGATCGTGTCTGTATAAGTATTCGGGTCAAGCAGGTCGGCAACAGATGTGATACAGACATTTACCAGAACGGATTCGTTCGGATCAAGCGAGCCTTCGTAAGGAGAGATTTCGAGCCAATCCTCGGTTTCTTCCGTGGACCAGCTTAGTATTTCACTTCCGTTGTTGGTCAAGGTGTAATTTTTGCACCCAGGTTCAAATGGTCCCGTCTTTGTGCCGCTTGACTCGAAGTCTTCATCCGGTGTTACTTCCAGGTCGTCCGGCCGTACGGTCATTGTTACCGGAAGGGTGGTTGTTGGGTAATCCGGGTCATCAGACGTAATAACGATCTCGGCTTGGTATGTCCCGATTGCCAATCCTGTCGAATCAAATGTTACGCTTAGATCATTTGAGTCTTGCGGAGCAACCGCCCCTTCCTCCGGAGCGATCTGGATCCAGGGCACTTTTGTCTCGAGAATTGCGTTATAAAGATTAAGCCTGCCCCCGGATACACACAGTCCAGACACAGTAGGATCAACTGTCTGCAGAAGTATATCCTTTATCTCTGAGTTACTTAATGTAGAACTCATCGACCACAGTAACGCACAGGCTCCCGATACGTGCGGAGTGGCCATAGATGTGCCATCGAGATACCGGTATTGATTACCCGGTTCACAGCTTAAAATGTGGCTGCCAGGTCCACCCAGGTCAACCGAAGCCGGACCATAATTAGAAAAATTTGACATGTTATCGTATTTGTCCGTTGAAAGGACCGCGATAAGACTGTCAGAACTATAACTTGATGGATAATGAGGATAGTTATCGTTATTATTGCCATAATCATTCCCCGCAGCCGCCACGAAGAGCATCCCGGCTGCCCCTGCGGCATCTATTGCATCCTTAAGTCCCTGGCTGTAAGAACCACCGCCCCAGGAGTTGTTCGACAGGTTTGCACCCATCAGTACGCTATATTCTACGGAATTGATCGCATCAGATGTCAAGCCCCATCCACCTGAGTCTAAAAACTTTATTGCCATTATCCTGACATTCCAGCACACTCCTGTTACTCCTGTTGAGTTATCGCCAACTGCCCCAATAGTACCTGCACAATGTGTACCATGGTAATGATCATCCCACGGATCAGGATCATAATTGCAAAAATCATAACCATAGATGTCATCTGTGTAACCATTACCATCATCATCAACTCCGGGTGTGCCGTTATATTCCGGCTCATTCACCCACATATTGGCCGCCAGATCCTGATGATTGTAATCTACTCCCGTATCGATTACCGCTATAATGATGTCACCACTGCCGGTGGCAATATCCCAGGCCTCAGGAGCATCGATATCGGCATCAACGGTTCCACCGGACTGACCGGTATTGTGCATACCCCAAAGATCTCCGAATCTTGTATCGTCAGGAATTGTCGAGATTGCTTTGACCTTATAATTAGGCTCAGCATACAAAATACCCTTTGTTTGGTTGAAAGTTATCAGGGCATCTTCAACGCTCATCCCTTCCGGCAGTTCTACAACGTTAAGATCTGGCACAAGATTAAAGTTCCTTGTAATCCTGCTTACGCCAAGTGAACTTAAAATGCTTCCTTTGTTCGCCATAGAACGCTTTTTGCCATTGGCAGCAGGCTCGAATCGGACGATCAGTTCTCCGGGTTTATAGGGTTGGTCAGCAGCAACGGTAAAGTCGTGGCCTTGCCGAATAGCTGAAACGCCATTTTCTCCCAAATCCGATAAATTTCTCATCTGGGCACCGGAAGAACTCGGGCCACTTACACCGCGTGTTTGAATCGAAAAACTCAGGCCCCCCGTACCGCTATTTCCGATGGTAAGGGTATCGCCTAAGCTCATGTCTTCTAATACCTCTACATCAAAACTCTCTGGACTGGTCCAGATATGCGGAACGCCAACAACGGAAAGATTTACCTGTACCGTTTGCGGGCTGTTCTCCGAATTGGGAGAAGAGGTCGTCAAATCACAAGTATAGTTATCTTCATCAAGGCCTTCTATATTTACACTTAATATCACCGCATCTGCTTCGCCGGCCGAGGAGCCGCTATGCGGCTCTACATCAAGCCATGAACAGTCCTCTGCGATCTCCCAGTTTAAGATTCCGGGACCGGTGTTGCGGATAGTAAGTATCTGGTCATCCGGATCAGTGCCGTCAACCTCGGCCTGGAAATCAAAACTGGATTGTGATAATTCAATAATCGGTCCGATTATTTCAAGGTCGACAGAAACCGTCTGTGGACTATTCATCGCACATGGATCGAAGACTACCATATTACAATCATATACTCCCCACGCCATACCAGTTATATCGACACTAAGTATCACTGCATCTGCTTCGCCGGTGGAACTGCCGCTATCCGGGATCACCGTAAGCCAGTCACATTCCTCTGAGATCTCCCAGTTTAAGATTCCGATGCCGGCATTGCGGATAGTAAGTATCTGGTCATCCGGATTCGTGCCGTCTACGTCGGCCTGGAAATCAAAACTGGATTGTGATAATTCAATGATCGATCCGATAATGGTCAGTGTAATGGGCACAATTTGCGGGTTGTTTTGGGCACATGGGTCCGAGATAATCATATTACAATCATATATTCCCCTTTCCATACCTGTTATATCGACACTGAGAACAACTTCATTTGGCTCACCCGTAGAACTGCCACTATCCGGGATCACCGTAAGCCAGTCACATTCCTCTGAGATCTCCCAGTTTAAGATTCCGCCGCCGGCGTTGCGGATAGTAAGTATCTGGTCGGTAGGATTTGGACCGTTCTCGTCGCAGGAAAACTGAAATGTGGCAGGAGACAGTGCTATAATAGGTGGAGAGTTACTGTCGACTATCCATTGTGTAAACCAGATACCCCTCCTTTCTGTTCCACGAATATCATAATAGTAAATGGTTTTTTCATCCGGTGTAACATAAGGGCCCGCTTCGTCAAAAGAATCTGAACAGAAAGGCAATTTCTGGAAATTTCCAAAAGGGTCCGTTGTGGCTGAACGTGTTGCTTTATAAATATCGAGGCTTTCTCCGGGGAAACTGCCGAAGACATACATAGTCAAGCCATCAGGCAAGATGCAAGGCTGTCCTGCACGGTCAAATACATCAAATTCGCTCAAGCGCGTTCGATTTGAGAACTGCACGTTTATTGACGGTCTGGTAGCCGTGTACAAACTTCCGTGGCTGTAGAATATTGTCAGTTCATCTTCGGTTAGCGATGGATGGCTGTCATATCCTGTCATGTGAATATCCCAAAAACCCATCTGGTCAACCCATGGGTCATCGGTACTTGCCCGTGAAGCCTGCCTGATTACCGACTTTGTAGTTGAATTTTCGTGTCTCGAATAGTACAATCGAAGCTCGTCGGAACTTGCCCATAAATAATACAGGGACTTACCAACATCCAATTCGCTTATTTCTCTCTCGGATGTGAATATCCCATCCGGTGTATCTCTGTATGCCTCCCACAATTCAAAATTTCTTACAAAATACATCGTCAAACCGTCTCTCGACAAACAAGGCTGTTCGGCCGTATAGCTTGGACTGTTTAATTCATCGATAAGAACCGGTTCGGTCCATTCGGCCAAGGCTAATCCGCTAACCAATAAAACCGTTAATACTGCCAACCGACACGTACATCTTTGCTTTTTCATTTTCCATCTCCTGAATTGAGAATTACCCCCATCTTGAGTATAAACTACCCGTTTTCCACGATTTTGTCAAGAAAGAAATAAATAAATTATTGGACGCCAGGCCCGCCACCATTGTATAATGCCTGAAAATGCCAGTATTTGAGGGATTTGGTAGTGAAACTGATTATACAGATACCATGCTATAACGAGGAAAAAACACTGCCAGAGGTGATTGCGGACCTGCCGCGACAAGTGGATCAGGTTGATACTATCGAATATCTGGTGATCGACGATGGCAGCAGTGACCATACCGTCGAGGTCGCCAGACAGTTAGGTGTACATCATGTATTGTCTTTGGGGTCGAACCGTGGGCTGGCAACGGCGTTTTTGGCGGGAGTGCGATATTGTCTGGAACTGGGGGCGGATATTATCGTTAATACCGACGGTGACAACCAGTACCAGGGTGGTTGTATTTCGGAACTGATAAAACCGGTTATTGCCGGAAAACTGGATATTGTAGTGGGGGCTCGACCGATCGAAGAGATTGCGCATTTTTCATGGCTAAAAAAGAAACTACAGAGATTTGGCAGCCGCATGGTCCGGCAGTTCTCCGGCACTGACATCACAGATACAACAAGTGGATTTCGGGCATATTCAGCCGAAGCGGCAATGCGTCTCAATGTTTTTAATCGTTACACCTACACACTCGAAACCATCATCCAGGCCGGACACATGAATATGAGAATTGGCCATGTCTACATCAGGGTCAATCCAAAGACACGAGAGTCACGTTTGATCTCTTCGATTCCACATTATATCTGGAGATCAGGGACAATAATTCTGCGTTCCTATGTCACATACAAACCACTTCGAACATTCTTATATCTGGCAATGTTTCCAGGTTCGGCAGGTGTATTTCTCTATTTCAGATGGTTGTTTATGGGGGCTTCGGGACGCTACCCATCATTAATACTGGCATCGGCTTTGATAATTGTTGGAGTTTTATTACTGATACTGGGAATCCTTTCAGATATCATCAGCGCTAACCGAAGACTAATACAGGAAGATATATATCTACAGCGAAAGCGGATGTATATGCTGACCAACAGCAAAGAGAAATGAGCGGGAACATGCAAAAGCTCCGGTTTAGATAAATGGTTCGTTCAAAAAAAAGAAAAAAAAATCACACAAAACCTTCGGCGCAACTCCGTAATCGCCATAAACGATTCGATAAAAAAACGAAACAACTTTCGTTGGATGATGACCTGGCCGTCAGGGAAAAGCATCTCCATATCTTTGCTATATTGGTCCTGCTGGTTTTTGGAACATACATATCTGTTTTATATTTTGGTCACCAGGTCGTGCCGAATTCTGATTTTTCGGCGTTTGTCTCAACGGGCCGGTCAATTTTGTCATTCAAATTACCTTCATCTTTCAAACGGGTACCGGGCCTGGGAATATTGCAAATAGGGCTTAGCTGCCTGATAGGAGGCCAGCATCCGGTACTGACGGCGGGATGGTTGCTCAATGCCATTCTGTATCCTGTAACTCTTGTTCTGTTATACCTGATTGGTCGACGAATTATTGGAAAGGGGGCAATTTGGTTTGCGATTTTTGCCATCATTAACCCATTGGCTGTTGAATGGATGCGGCATCCGGTGGCGGAGACGACTTTGATATTTTTTATCGTACTTAGCATTTATTTCATCAACAGACGCTCTCGATGGTGTTATTTATTTGCGACTATGGCTACTATGATTCGCTATGAGGGGGCTGCATTAATTTTAGCAGCATTTGTCATGGACATAATAGAGTCTCGTTCCTGGAAACTAAGGTTCAAAGCCACATTGTATTCGGTATTGGCCGGCATACCTATGTCGCTGTGGTTGTTAGGTATGTACTTGAACCTCAAGGCCGGAACTGCTGTTGCATCAATGCCATATATAAAATATTATGGAAGAAAAACTTCTTTTGGCCAGTGTACCCGTATGATGTGGGATGTCTCACTAAAACCTCTCTTAACGCTTGCGCCGGAAAACCAGGAGTTGGTAAGGTTATTTGGGACCATTGGTAAAATATTACTTGTTGTCTGTCTGCTGGCGGCAGTGATTTATATAGTCTACAAGAGACAGTGGCATGTACTGCCTGTAGTGATTTTTCTGACATGCTATTATTTGGTACATGCCTCAAAATACAATATGAGACCAAGATATTGCTTGCCGGCGGTCTGGGCAATCCTGATGATGGGTTGTTATGGATTGCGAAGTATAGGGCTTATGATATCGGGTAAAAAGTTCATTCCACGCCAGGTTGTCGTAACGCTGCAGATTGTAGCCGCTGTCGGAAGTCTAATCTGGTTTGTATGGATTTTGAAATACCTGCCATATACCGCAGCTCAAAGCCAGAGATCCACTACATTGCCTTATTGTGCAATGGCAGTGGTCATACTGATGCTTGCAGGATATATTTTTGTTTACAGAACCAGAAATATATCGGGAAATATCGCTATGGCGGCCGTAGCACTCCTGTTAATCGTTCCAAACCAGTTTACCTTGGCTCGTACTGTAGGTAACGGTTCAATGGATATGGAATTTAAAAAATTGGCCGACTGGTACACAGCTAATGCTAAACCGAATGAAAAAATGGTAACCAGCATGCCGCATGTGGTGAATTTATTTGCACCTGCATATAAAAAATATTTCGTTAAATCCAGCCACATTACGGGTAAAAATCCAACTGAATTTATCAACAGATGTTATAAGCAAGGCATTACTTATGTGGCATGGGATTCACGAATTGGGCTAAACCCCACAAACAGTTACTACAAAAAGTGGGGCATGAAAAATATGGCCATGTTATCAAGGCCGCGAAGTATCGGCCCGTTTACTTTTATTGATGAAATCAGGGACAAGTATTATCGCAACAGGTATATATACATATTCCGCCTGGAACCTTTAGCAAAATCACAAAAAGAGTAAGTGTCTGGATTATTTGGGATTGACATCAATGAGTTTGGGCTAATCGAAGAATAATCGGCAGATACGCGCGGTTACGGGAAAAATTCCCGAAAAGCTGAAAGGGCAATAGCGATGAGTAAAACAGATTCCTATGAGGAAGTTTTAGAGTTTGCTATAGACAGGGAAATTGATGCTAATCAGTTTTATTTGGCTCTGGCTGACCGTGTGGACGATAAGGAAATGCGTGAGATTTTTGAGGATTTAGCTCAGGAAGAACTGGAGCACAAAGCCAAATTGGAACTGGAACTTATGAAGATGGGCAAAACGGTGGAGATAAAACAGCCGCTGGAAACTCCGCAGAGAACCTACATTATATCGGATAATCAGTCGCTGTTGGATATGGATTACGAGAGTATGCTCAAGCTGGCGATGGAAAAGGAAGAGGCGGCATTCAGGCTTTATGTAAGTTTGGTGCCGAACGCTTACGACACCGAATCACGCGAAATGCTGCTGGGACTGGTTCAGGAAGAAGTCAGGCATAAGCTGCGGTTTCAGATAGAATATGATATGATAACGGGACTGTAACCGCACACCAAAATTTTGTCGACTTTAGTTGCACTTATGAGTTGAATCCGCTTTTCAAAAAAAGCAAAGAATTCTCAGGCACAATAAAAAGTTGTCTTGCTGCTATTAATAAAGCGATTACGGCGGGAAATTATCGAATAATAGACCCGTTAAAGAATTGTAGTGTCAACTGCATTGATTTAGACTATAATCGACAGTTTGAGAACCTCAATACAATGAAGGATTATCATTAATTTGTCGGGAAGGAAAATAATGTTACCGTTTGAAAAAGCACTTGAGACTGTTCTGAACTCAGCTTGCAGATCGGGTACTGAGCGTGTCGATTTTGACTGTGCCTTGAACCGTATATTAGCTGAGGATGTCAGATCAGATATGGACATTCCACCTTTCAACAAGTCAGCAATGGATGGTTTTGCCTGCAAACGAGCAGATTTGAGCAATGAGCTTACAGTGATTGAAACAATTCCCGCAGGATATATTCCCCAAAAAGCTATTGAGACAAACCAGTGTTCGAAAATTATGACAGGTGCAATGGTTCCCAATGGCGCTGATTGTGTAATTATGAAAGAATATATTGAGAATCTAACTGAAGATGCGATTCGATTTGTTGGAGAAAAAACTTCTGATAACATTTGTCATAAGGCAGAAGATATCAGGGCCGGTGACATTGTTCTGAAAAAGGGTATCAAGTTAAGGCCGCAACATATTGCAGTTCTTGCTTCAGCAGGCAATACACAACCTTTGGTTTCGAAAAGGCCCAATGTTGCGGTCATCGCAACGGGTAGTGAACTGGTTGAGCCTACAGCCAAGCCCGGACCATCACAGATACGCAATAGTAACAGTTTCCAACTGGCGGTACAGATTGAAAGTATGCAGGCAACGGCGACAAATTATGGTGTTGCCGGCGACACTGCCGATGAGATTGATACCGTGTTCAAGAAAGCTCTCAAAGAAAACGATGTCATCTTGGTCTCTGGAGGCGTTTCTGTGGGTGATTTTGATTTTGTGCCGGGGATATTCAGGAAAAATGGTATCGAATTATTATTTGAAAAAATTTCTATTAAACCGGGAAAGCCAACCGTTTTTGGCATGTTGGAAAAGAAATATTGTTTCGGCCTGCCCGGCAATCCGGTATCAACATTTGTCCTGTTTGAAATCCTGGTTAAGCCTTTTTTATATAAATTAATGGGGCACGATTATAAACCCGTTAATGTTCGGATGCCTCTGGAAGAATCTTTGATAAGCAAGAAAGCTAAAAGGCAAAGATGGCTTCCTGTGGCAATAACAGATAAAGGAACGGTCGAGCCGGTGGAGTATCATGGATCGGCGCATATCAATTCGCTGTGCCGTGCTGATGGTTTGGTCAGTATGGATGTCGGTGTATCAAAAATTGAAAAGGGGATGTCTATAACGGTTAGGTTGATTTAATATGAAAACAGATTATCTGAGAGTATCGGTTACTGACAGGTGTAATTTGCGGTGTGTCTATTGCCAGCCGTTGGGCAGTTGTGATTTCCTGGAGCGTAAAGAAATCCTGAGGCTTGAAGAGATATACCGTATTGTCCGGCTTTTTGTCAGGTGCGGGATTCGAAAGGTTCGGCTGACCGGCGGAGAACCTTTGGTTAGAAAAAATATTATTTATCTCGTCAGGAAACTGGCCGGTATCAGAGAAATTAAGGACCTTGCTCTTACGACTAATGGAGTTCTTCTTGAGTCGTCAGCAGCTGAACTCAAAAACGCAGGTTTAAGGCGAGTCAACATAAGCATTGATTCGGTCAAAAGCAAAAGCTACAAAGAAATTACCGGGTTTGATTTGTTGCCAAAAGTAATCAGAGGTATCCACAAGGCGTTGGAAGTGGGGCTTTCGCCCGTTAAAATCAACAGTGTTATAATAAAAGATATCAATGTTTCACAAATACTGCCTCTCGCGGAAATGAGTATACATTTACCTGTTGCAGTCAGATTCATTGAATATTGTCCAACCAGCCAATATACGAAGCCGGCAAGTGATTTTGTGCCAACAGGCGAAACCCGCGGGATTATTGAAAGCAAATTCGGCCCACTTTCAGCTGTTCTGCCCGATACTGGCGCGGGACCCGCCTCGTATTTCAAAATTGCCGAGTCGGCAGGATCCATTGGTTTTATCAACGGTAGATCTTCTGTTTTTTGCCGATCATGCAATCGGATTCGACTGACGAGTGATGGAAAAATCAAGCCGTGCCTGTATTCAGCTCATAATTATGATTTGAAAAAACTTATTAGAAATGGAGCCGGTGACAAACGGGGACTGGCCATGCTTAAAAGGGTAATTGCAGAAAAAAGTAACTATACAAAGTTAAATTCATTTACAGAAGAATTTACCATGCGAAAAATTGGAGGTTGAACAATGGTTATGTTATACTGATACCAGTTGAAATTTCCCTCCGGTCCGCGGATAAACAGTTTTGAAATAAGCATTGACAGCTTTGTGATAGCGGTTTTGCGAATATCGTGGAAAGTCTTTTTTTCAACATGAGCCATAGACAGAATCTTAAGGCAGTCAAAACAAAAAAGGCTGTAACTGGTACAGTCACAGCCCATTATTTTTAGTAAATCCTAAGGGTATCCTTTGTGAGGCAACGCCTACAACTCGAATACCACCTTCATAACATTACAACACACACACATACACACGCACAACGATAAAATATCAAATTCCGAAAATCTGTTTTATCAAGCGGAGGACCACGTTTGCTCTGTGATAGCCATAGATGGCATAAGGACGGAATTTGGTTTCCAAAAAAGGATCTTTCTGCATTTAACGCATCAGTGAACACGAAGAACAAGTTACCAAATAGTTTAAAGTTAAGGAAAAGCCTGTCGTGCCTGCACCAGCGGCGGACCTTATTTGATAAGGTGCCAGGCCGGGCCATAAAGGCATCAATCGTCAGCTTTTTGAATTCAATCAAATTAATAAAATAATCCCGATTCATTTTCAAGCTTCTTTTTTTATCTATTCTTTCTTAGCTAAATTAAGGACCCAAACTGTTACTGAACCTGAACACAACGTATTATTTATGCTTGCGTTTTTTCAACAAAATAGCTCCAAAACCAATCATTGCTATCGTTGCCGGCTCAGGAATAGGCATAAAAGAAATATTGCTTATCCCCGCAAAGCCTTGACTAAAATCGTCCAGATCTGATGGAGTAACCGAAAATGAAATCTGAACCATCTCGCCAAGTGCACCAAAATCAGCAGCTAATGAGCCGCCAGTAACTTGCAATTCGCCTATGCCAGCCAATATACCGCTATTGTTATAAAGTTCTGTAAGCCGAAGCTCTTCAATCGTTGCACTAAGCAAATCTCCTGAACTGCCAATCGATAATGAACCGTCTTTAAACAAACCATCGGTGATTAGATCAGCGGAAAGATCATTATGCAGGGAAATATCAAGCACAAAAGCGTTTCCGGCATAAATGCTTTGACTACCGCCAGGATATTCCACTACTATATCAGCAGTGTCATTAACACTTAAATCTCCTAAGCCATAACCATCCGGCGTAAAAGTAGTGTTAAGGTAATTGGCATTGATCGATTCGATCGACACCGCACCAGCCGTTGACACCACCATTGCCATAACAAGAATTACTGTGATCTTTGTAATTAACTTTTTCATTTCACGCTCCTTCAAATTTTTATTGTTTCACCAAGCAACTAAAAAGAAGAAAGCCGGAAAGCAACCACCAGCCTTCCTCTCACCGCCTACGGTTTACACTTACGCTTTATATTTCCTGCGAATAAAACTCACACCACCAAGACCAAATTTCTTGATTTTCGCTTCGAAATCGCAAAGACCGCTCCCGCACCGAAGAGAAGCATTGTCGCAGGCTCCGGAACAGGCTCATTATCAGGTACTGGAAAATCGTTGTCCGTAGATAATGGAAAATCTTCGCCCATATCACCATCGGGCACAGGAAAAGGACCGGGCGGCACCCACGGTTCAATTGTGGGCCAGTCCCAGTCCCGGTCTTTCCAGCCGCCGGGACTTATTCTAGGACCCATCCTGAAGTCGGTACGCACCGCCATCGCACCACCCCTGCCAATACCGGGCCTGATTGTATCGAGTTCGGTAAGGGTGCTGTATTCTGTACGCTCAAAAATGGCTATGATAATCTTAGGTGAATCAACAACAACTGTCGTCTCCTCGCTTGTCTCCTCAACCACATCGCCAAGCCAGTAAACAAAATAATAGCCCGGTTCTGGGATGGCTCTAAGTGTAACGACCTCGTTAAGACCGAATCGCTGGACACCCAGGCCAGGCGTAACTGTCCCGCCATTGACAGGACTGTTCTGTATTATTAAGGCGTATCCTTCAGATTCCCGCTGACGGCAGTACCCTTGATCAGACAGGACTATTACCAGACCAACAGCCAGCAATATAATACAAAGATTAATTTTTTTGTTACCAGTTCTCATTATACACTAAGACTAATAAGAGTAATTTTAAGACTTTCGCCTTCGTCGAAGAACCATTGCACCACCAATACCAAGGATCGTTAATGTCGCTGGTTCGGGAACAGGAAAGTCGCTTTCCTGAGCAATATCTATCCTGTAAGTACCCTTTACCCAATCGTTCACACTGGAGAAGAGCAAAAACTGTGAATGTGTGCCAACCTCAACCAGATCGGTGAGCCACTCCCATATACCGGCTTCGACACTATCGACCGGCTCCGGTGCTACACCGGAAAAACCATCATCGACTCCGGTAGTATTATTCATTAGGGATGGGTTTATCGAAAATGTTGCTTCACCATCCGGCATCAGGCCGAGTACCTCAAAGTAGCCGACATCCTCTTCGCTAATGCCGTCGTAGTCATTAAATATCTGGTAGGCATAAATGAATCGATCTTCATCGGCCACTCCCATCAAGCTGACAAAATCGTCAACGAAAGAAGTTTCTTCACCTCCTGCAAGATTATCTCTATCGTAAACGGCAAAGTCTATTCGCCCTTTAAGGTCAACAGTTCCCCCAAGTGGATGGTCAACTGTCTCATTAAAGTACACAAACCCCTCGTAGTGAGAACTTGATGTAAGTATTCTGTCAAGCGTTGCCTCTGCGACACCGCCAGGCAATATCGCTACAGCAAACAATCCTAATAAAACAATTTTCCTTACCATTTCACGTATCCCTCATTAAAAAATAATCTTTACCCTGCCTTTTGCAAACAGGATTTTGAATAGTTCGTTGCCAAGAGCATCAACCGGTGTTCCCATATAGTTGTGTAAATTGGCAACATCTACTCTAATGTCAACATTATGGGCGTAATTCCACTCACCCTGAGAAACTTTACTCTGAGAAAATCCACTTTTGGCATAGAAATCACCCCACATAGGCTGGCGAGTGCTGTCAAATTCCGCAACTGCTTGATTATCAGTCAGATCAAATTTTACGCCGTATATAGATTCACCCATAGGAAAACCCGGATTGCTTGGCGCCGGCCCAAATGTACCCAAAGTTATATCATCAATGTCGGAACCGAAATTGTACAAATTGCCTGTGTTAATGTTATCTGACAGGGAAATGGTAATATGACTTGTTAATTTTTCAAGCGGGTCACCATTTGCTTTTAAAAACTCATACTTATAATGCCAACTCTGGTCCTGATTCTGGCCGACTGTCCACTTTATTTGAAATCCATCCTCGTCCGAATCCCATTCACCATCAGAAAATACACCGCTCACAATAGGGGAAGACAAGAAACCAACCACACTGGCTTGAAGAGGAACCTCACCCTGCAATAAAACCGACACCACAATCATTAGTGTAATTAATTTTTTCATTTTAATAATCTATCTTTTAAATAGTTATTGTTTCACCAGACTTCCTCCTCTCCATTGTTCACTAGCTGACCAAAATATTTCCTCTGGCCGTAAGAGTAAATAAAAGGGCCGACCCAAAATCGGCCAGTGATCTTGTGGCCGACCCCTATATCGTATCGCTGCCATCTACACAGCGTTAACTCTCATAACTGGCCTGGCAGAATTGATCACAGACCAAACCCGGCTCAGGAAGAGGAAACAAGTTTGCTGCCTTTTTCAGCTTTTGTTGTTGTTTACGGGTTTTATAGCATTGGGCAACACACCCAACTATAAATACCCATTGATTAAAACTTCAAAACACACACATCTTCGCGCACACAACACACACAACACATTACATATCAGGTTCCGAAAACCTGTTTTTTCAATCTATATCTATATCGCGGCTATCTAAGCAGCGTTAACTCTCATGCTGGGTCCAGCTAGTTGATCACTGACCAAACCCGGCGGAGGAGGAGGAAACAAATTTATTAACACCTTTAGTTTTTCGTTATCACTTCAACCTATTATCTATATCGCAGCTATCTAAGCAGCGTTAACTCTCGTGCCGGGCCCAGCTAGTTGATCACTGACCAAACCCGGCGGAGGAGG
>SDBT01001484.1_pt1 | contig 41478 bp, 30 predicted proteins | sample 2277101 | NCBI WGS metagenome assembly SDBT01 (sample SAMN10404973, study PRJNA504765) | marine sediment metagenome | isolation source: marine sediment core GS10_PC15, 103 cmbsf | place: Arctic Ocean: Southern Knipovich Ridge | collected 2010 | reverse complement strand
CGAGGACGAAAATGGTGAAAAAATCGATCGATCGCTAGGACATTTACCAGCGTTCCCAAAAGAAACAATGAGACGACTCTCACGGAGGCGCGAAGATGTACTCGAGAAAAGGGTATATAAAACATTGGACCGCAACTCCTGCCCATGGAGACACTCGCTATAAAAAACCACATGTGCCCATCACTGGCAGATCGCCGTGCAGGTGCCGGAAGATAGATTTCCCAAACAGCCAGCAGCAAGTAGACACTGCCACGTGCACACCCATCCGAGACTGAAAGCGCCCAGCTTGGATTCGACCAGCGCCGTCGGGGTGCCTGCGAACAGGGGCGAAGCTGCGCACGATCCCGAGATGGCGTTCGTTCCGACGGGACAGAAACAAGGCACCGCTGTGAATCCTCCCGCTAGTAAGAGGGCAGTAGGCGACCCTGTTACGATTGGGGGACATGTGCAACTGCCCGGCGCTCCATCTTGGCCGTCTTGGCCATCAGTTCCGTTGACACCAGGCGCTCCATCTTGGCCATCAACACCAGGTGCTCCATCTTGACCATTGGTTCCGTTAACACCAGGCGTTCCATCTTGTCCATCTTGACCATCAACACCAGGCGCCCCATCTTGACCATCTTGACCATTGGTTCCGTTAACACCAGGCGTTCCATCTTGGCCATCTTGACCATCAACACCAGGCGCCCCATCTTGACCATCAACACCAGGCGCTCCATCTTGGCCATTTGTGCCGTTGGCGCCAGCAGGACCTTGGCAATCGAGCACGGTGCAGCTGCCATCGCCATCAACGTCCTCGGGGATCAGGTCGCACACCAGGTTTCCATTGAGGTCCCAGCATGGTGCCCCGGCACAGTCCAATGTATCACACACGCCATCTGCGTTCACGTCCTCGGTCCCAGGACCTCCGCCAGGGAAGTCGCACACTCCGTTCGCATTAAGATCCCAGCAGGCGGTTCCGGGTGCGCCAGGAGGACCAGGGGGCCCCGCCATGCCGCCCCCTCCGGTGATGTTGACAATGTCTTGGATGAATACATTTTCCCATTCTTGCGTGGTTCCGTTCCAGTGGGGGAATTGGCAATCTTGGAGATTCTGGAAATTCACGTCGGTCAAGTTCCCGAAAGGAACGATGGGTCCTGGTGCTCCATCTTGTCCATCTTGACCATCAACACCAGGCGTCCCATCTTGGCCATCTTGACCATTAGTTCCGTTAACACCAGGCGTTCCATCTTGTCCATCTTGACCATCAACACCAGGCGTCCCATCCTGGCCATCTTGACCATCAACACCAGGTGCTCCATCTTGACCATCTTGACCATCAACACCAGGTGCTCCATCTTGACCATTAGTTCCGTTAATACCAGGCGCTCCATCTTGTCCATCTTGACCATCAACACCGGGTGCTCCATCTTGACCATCCTGACCATCGACACCAGGGTCGCCCTTCGGTCCCGGGGGACAGGTGCAGTTAACTCCGGTCAGGTTTCCGCAGGCACTGGGACAGACGTCGTCGCAAGCCTCCGGACAGGGTTTCGGAGGTTCGGGTCTTGGTGGACAGGGACCCACCGTGTCGTTGTGCTCTCGCAAGTGGGTCGCAACTGAAAGCATCGAGATGCAGATGGGGAAGGGGGCTCTGCCACCGCCGGGGGGGCGATGGCATACCAGAACCTTGTCGTCGGGGCATCGATCGGGAAGTGGGCCGTCGTCGTCCATGCGGATCTGGAGATCATCGCCTGACCCCCGCCGCCGATGTGCGAGTCTTATCAGGGGACCGGAGACGAATTCTGCCAGTCGTTTCAGGAAATGCGGAGATTTGTTGCCGTTCTTGTGTTGTCGTGACGGCAGAGGAGCCGCCGAGACATAGATGATCAGCAGCAACAGCAAAAGAGCCAGTTTCCAAATCATCATGGTGGTGATGATGACGATTGTAGGTAGGCGTGTTCAATTTCTATAGCGGTCTGGGGCACACATAAAGGCGCCATGGTCAGATCCGAGTATCTCGTAACTGCGACCTACGAAGGGAAAACAAAAAATATCTTACATACACACACACACACACAATGAACACTCCCCTCCAAGATTTGATCGCTCTGGCGCAAGGCCTGGGCCTGTTAGGCAGGAGGATTATGGCTTGGTACGGACAGATCGCCGCCATGATCCTCCTGATCGCCCTGATCGAGGCGGTGGTGTTCGGCGTCAGCCACTTTCAAAAAATTCGCGATCGAAAGCGCGGGTGGAAAGCGCGTCTGGCCCCCCGTCGATTCTCCAAGACGACACGCTCCTCTGGAACCATGCGTGTGGCAGAACCCGTGTGTGTGGCTGGCTTGATCCTGGTGGCTGGCTTTTTGGTGGCCTTTGTATGGCCTCTGTGGATGCCCTTTGTGGCTATCATCGTGGGCTACGACGTGGCGTGCTGTTTGGTGTACCGGTGGAAAGTCTGGAGAGGCATCATCGCCATTGCTGCTGACGAAGATGGAGAAGATGATGACGACCACGACGAATCGACGGAAGGACGACAACTGCGGCGCTTGAAAAGTCGAAAGAGATCAAATGATGGTGGTGGTGGTAGTGGTCAAGTCAGGGGGCGAAAATGAAACGGCGGTCGTGTATATAGTTCCAACCCCCCATTGTGGTTCAATAAAGAAAGTTTGCAGAAGGCGTTAGGAAAAAAACGAGTGTGTCGTCACCACGATGACAGACCCAAAGGGGGTGACCGACTATCTGGAGCTGGTGACGGCCTTCCGAAATTACCTCGAGTTCACCGAGGACAACCTGGAGGTGTTCGTCGAACTAGGAGACGGCCTGGTGACCGCACGGGGAAGGTCTCGCCAGATCTTCAAAAAGATCGAGGAGGATTTGGATTGGATTCGGGAAGTCTGGGAGGCGGATTTTGCGGGGGAGCGCTTGATAACCGGTTACCACCCAGGCGAGAGCGACCTCTGGCCATCGGAGCTGGGGAGGGATGTCGAAGTTGTGAGGAAGAAGATAGGGAAGATCGTCGATCAGGTCGAAAAGAAAGAGCGGCAACGAAAGACGACAAAAGAAGAAACGGTGGAGCCGTTGGTGCGGGAGGAAGAGGAGAGGGGCGAGGAGGAGGAAGAGGAAGAGGAAGAAGAAGAAGAAGAAGAAGAAGAAGAAGAAGAAGAAGTGAGAGACATGCAAGCCGCGGCACATGGCTTCATAAAAGAATGGGAGGAATACTTGGACGTGTTGAGGCGCCACCTGGAGACCATGGAACCTTTCGAACTGTTCGGGGATCCCAAGAAATTGCTCAAGCGAGGTTCTGCGAAGGAACAAGCAGACGCGTTGAAAGGGGCGCGCGATGAGATGCTGAAAGAGGAGCTCGATAACTGGACCAGAGCCATGAATATTCCAAAAGAGTTTCTCGCCCCATGGACCGAGCCAAGACTAAAACTTGAGAAGACCAAGATCGACACCAAAATCAGAAACATTCTGAAGTTTCGCGCTGCAATCAAGAAGGGAGAAACGGCGCCCCAATTCAAGGCCAGGCTGCGCCGAATCAAAGAGAAAGCGCTGGATCTCGGCGGGTCCCTGGAACGGACCCTGGCTTCGTTTGAGGCCAGGCGGGTGGCCGAAGATCAGTTGGGTCTGAAGTTTCGATCGATGGCCAAGATCTTGGACGACGTTTTTATGGCGGATCCGGTGCGCGAGGCCAGGAAGTACCTTCGCCGCCTAAAGAAAGAAGTCGATCGCATCGGCAAGAAGGAAGGCAAAAGGCGCAAAATAGAACCCCGAGTCAAAGATGCTATGGAAGCTGTGGAGGCCGCCACCGCCAGAGTCAGCAAGAGAACCCTCGCCTACGAAATGCACAAGAGAAGTCCGGTCGCTCCTCGCAAGGTGGTCCCGGGCCGTGTCCCTCTGTCTCCGATGAGGGGAAAGCCAGATTCGGTCAAGGATCATGTGGACCAGCAACTGACAGACCTTCTCGCGGCGGCAGAAAAAAATCTGGATGCCGCAGGCGAAGCGATCGGAACCCAGAACAGGGAACGCTACGAGGATTTTTTACGGCGTGTCGTGGTGTTCCTGAACAAGGCGCGTGACCTGATTCAGGTGGCCAGCAACCGAGCCTACCGACTGTTTGGATATGATCCAGAGAAAAAAGACGGGATCGATGCCATCAAGAGAAAGACGGAGGCGAGCGAAGTGGTGAGACGGATTCTAGAGATCCAGGACCGGCAGGCGACCGTCGAAGAGAAGTGGCCTGCCGCTGTCGGTGCTCCTACGAAACCAGTCCGCCCTCCATCCCCAAAGAAAAAACCGAGGAGGAGGATAGTCTTGACGCCGGAAACAGTCCGCCCTCCATCCCCAAAGAAAAAACCGAGGAGGAGGATAGTCTTGACGCCGAAACCAGTCCGCCCTCCATCCCCGGAACCTCCCCTGGAGTTGTTGTTGTTGGCCGAAGAAGAAGAAGAGGAGCCGCTGGTGGCGGTGGGAGACATGGCCCCAATCTGCGACATCATGCCCACCCTGGCCAACGTGGTGCTTCCCAACCAAGAATACGAGACGGTGCGGTTGCAAGTGCGAAGGCGGGCGCCGGCCCACGCGGGCGTGACCGAGCGCGTCCGAACCGACGCCATGTTCGTGACAACAGATCCGCTCCGAGATCGATACCGTTCCGTTCTCGCGTGGAGGGAACTGAAACAGAGAATCCCACAGTCGTGGCCGATCAACGCCCTGGCGCTGTCTGGCCTGGACGCCGAAATCTATCGGAGGCTGTTCGCGGCACAAAAAATAGGTTCCCCCTTCCGTGGCTCAGGCTACGAGCGGAGCATCTTGGCTGTCGGCAAATTACGAGAGAAGAGGGTTCGGGCCTTCGAGGACCTCCTCAGCGATGCCGAGAATCCCAACCTGATCCGAGCTTCCATGGGAACCGACATCTTCACCGGGAACGACAGGGCGATCCTCGCCATAGAAAAGGAGATGATAATGAACTCGGATCTGGGCATCGATGTCATGGGATACCTGATGAGGGCGTACCTCGGCGTGCGCAAGTACGACACGACGGCGGTGGCCGACCCATTTGCTTGGAACACGGCGCGCACAAACATCGTGAGCGTCGAAAAGATTTTGGACCGGCAGCACCGACCCCCAAAATGGTGGATTTCCTCCGAGGTCTTCCAGTACAAGATTCCGCCGTCGGCTCTGCCCCTGGGAACCGACCGGTCCGACCGAATTCTCCTGGATCTATGCGGCGTGTCTCTGGTGCTGGTGGCGCTCAACCAGCACAACAAGCACTGGTCTCTGCTGGCGTACCCGGTGCGCAGGGACCCTATGAAACGGGGTCTCTATCACTACGACTCTTTGGGCCATAAAGATCCCGACACCGTGGCGCTCCTGATGGACCACAAGTGGGCCAGGTTCATCAGTGGCGGCCTCTTCTCCATCGACATTCTCGACGTGGAACCCGACCAACCCTGGATCTACAAATACCTGAAAACTCCCGGCTTCAGCCCGGAAGAACTGGTGTGCCGTCAACCCAGAGGATGGAGATGTGGATACATGACGTTGGGTGTGATGGATCGGCTGTGTCGGAAAGCGGAGCGAGCGCCTCGTAGCATGTCGGACCCTCTCGTGGGCAATCCTTTGGATCCCCTGGTGCCTGGAGACATCCCGGTGCCCGACGACGATCTGCTGCAGCAGAGAGTCCCGAGCAGAACCAAGCGAGCCCAATATCGAGCCTCGCCCATGTCGTTCTACACCGACAGCATCCTGACCAAGGCGCGTGAGTGGGCGGTCGGTAAGGTCCCCTATCCGGCCCCAGAGACGAACGCCGAACCTTGGGCCTTGAACGTGGCCGGTCGCACGGTTTGGAGGGTGGTGGAACCGGCAGATGCCTACGTCGACAATGTCGGTTACGAAGATCCTCTGCTGGAGCACAAGGAATCGATGGAGGAGGAAGAGAGAAAAACTCGCGAGTTTATAGAGAGGTGGCAGAGAGTCGGAGAAGGACCTGCAAGGCGGGTGGCACTGCCGGGAGACCGCCTTGCCTGTGTGGCGAGTGAAACCGGGAGGAAAGGGGGGAGAGCCTCTGGCCAAGAGTTGCCACAGCAAGACGCCTGGTCCATCTGGGATCTGGGGAACGACCACACTCTGTATGCGCTCTTCGATGGCCACGATCTTCCGGAAGCCTTTGGAGGACGGGAGGGCGCTGGGGAACAGGTGGCCAAGGACATGGCCAACGAATTTCCTGAGATGCTCAGATCCACGCTGTGGCAACACGAACAGACCACAGATCCCACCGCCAAAACCGAGAAGGCGGGCCTACTTGTGGCGGTACAGCTGGCGTTCCAGAACCTGGATCGCGCCAAGTTCGCGAAAGGGGCCGGGGACGACAACCCATGGTTCCAGGGAGGTTCCACGGCCCTGTGTGCCCTTGTGAGTCATTCAAGCATCCATCTATTCAGCCTGGGAGACTCCCGAGGTATCGTGGTGTCGATGTCGACGCGGCGAGGGCAGCCAGGCACGGTATGGGCCGCAACCACCGACGACCGCATCACCATCATAGACGATGAGTCGATGCCGGGGGGCGTCGTGGGTGACTTTGGGATTCGATCTTTCTGGTCCTCCGTGGGTCCCGAGACCTGGCCGGGTTCCATCATAAAATTACCCAAGGGACAACTGCGCTCGCACCCGAGCGAAGTGGTGAGCACGAGTCGCCGGGATCGAAAGGGAGGCATGTCCCTGGTGTTGCTGGGGACCGACGGTTTTTGGGACAAGACGCCTTCCAACGAGGATGCCATGGCGTACGTGATCCGGGCTTTCGCTACCGAGGGTCTGACAACAAATGCCTGTAAACTGATTCTGGCTAAGGCCATCCGCGGCCTTCCGCGGGGCACCAAATTCGATGACAACGCCACCGTCATGCTCGTGGATGCGATCAAACCCGCCCTAGAGATCAGTCTGCTGGTCTCGTCAGACAAGTCGCAGAAAACCTACGTCGGTTTCGTGCCATCGCTGAGGAATGAGAAAACCGTTACGTGGGTTCAGAGTGGGCCAGAGAATTTCTGGTGACGATTTTTTTTGGTTGTAAACTATAGGAAAGAAAAAAAAATTACACACACACACACACACAAACTTGTCGCTACCACAGCTCACAGGTTTCTTCCGGCACCATGGTTGTCTCACCCGGCTCACACCCGTATGCCAGCTGCATGGGTGAGATGCCGGTTTCAGGGTGTCGCAGGTTTTGCACCGCCCCGTCCACGCGAATATCGGCTGGGCTGTGAGGATCCGACGACATCCTCTCCTTCTCGCTTCCCGCCGGCACCGAGGTGCACCACATTTGCGCGTAGGCTTCCAGAAACTCTGCAGCCTCGTCCGCTCCCACGACTCTGTAAGGGGTGGTGGTGGTGGTGGTGGTGGTGACAGCCGAGTTGAGAAGGGCCATCCATGCCGCCCTCAGACCCATGCCGTCGGCGATATTTTCGCTCACCGTGAGGCTGCCATCGTCCTTGTTGCCGTTGGTGGTTTTTCGCCCGTCGTATTGGTCCACGTAGCATTGCTTGGCTTTCTGATAGGTCTCCAGGTCTCCCTTGGGCATCCATCCAGGAGCCAGGTTCCCGTAGCGATCAAAGTTGATGCCTTGGGCATCGAAGGCGTGCGAGAGCTCATGACCGATCACGGCGCCCACCGTGGCGTAGAGGGAGGCGTTGGAATAACGCTTGTCAAAGAAGGGAGGTCTCATGATCCCCGGCAGGATTGTGATCACGTTTTGTGTTGGATCAAAGAAAGCGTTGGGAATGTCGGCTCGCATCTCGAATCGACGGGTCCCGGCGCGCCCGTACCTGGGATCTTCGAAGGGGGACTCCTGCTGCTGCTGCTGCTGCTGTTGCTTTCGTTTCTCCGGATCCTCCTCGCCGCCACTGCTGCTTCGATGAGAACTGGAGGTGTGATGCCCACCGCCACTGTCATCCCTCTCGTCGCCGTTGGTGTCGGTGCCCGACAGAGATAGCAACACCGTGGTGCGGAAGCTGTCCTCGGTGTTCCAGCTGCGAACTGCCATGGCGTCGTCAAAGAAGTTTTCTCCTCGCAGCTTCAGGCCGGTGTGGCGAGGAGGGCGGTCTTTCCAGGGCTTGGCGATGCGCCGGATGATAGACCTCGCCTTTGAAGAGATTCGGCGCTTGGCTTCGTTGCTGAGCCGCTCGCTGGAGGTTACGCTCGCCAACAAGGCCCGAATCACGTTGGCAGACACCTCTTCGACCAGGCGACGGTCCTCGTCGTCGACCACCAGGTCGGAGAAAGTGTCGTCGGCGATTTCTGGAAGATAGGTCGCCGCCGTGTCGACGCAGGTCTTCCACACCTCAGACTCCTCGATCAAGGGATCCCGCGTGGTTTCGTAGGGAATGATCAGGCCTCCGCCGCTGTTATCAAAGGTGGCTGCATCCGTTTTGTGGCCTTTGGTGGTGGCGGCAGCAGCAGCAGCAGCAACGAATCCCAGGGCGTGGTTGGTAACGTGTCCACGCAGAGGTTCCATGCGCCGAAGTCTGCCCCAAGGCATCAGGCGAGCCTGCAACAGGGACTCTCCCCCGCTGATGGATCCTCGATTCTTTATCCTGGTGCCCAGTCCATACAGCAGCGCCTTGACTCTGGCGCCTCCGTTGTACTCTGGGCTCGGCAGGTAGTGGCTTGCCTCAGACAGAACCACCACCTGAAAATAGTACAGCCACTGCGAGACGGCTTCGGTGTCGAGAATGACGCCCAGACCCGACTCGAAGAAAGGTTCCAAACCTCCCAACGTCCAGATGCTGGCCTTCCTTATCACACCGGCCTCGGATTCTGAGAGGCCCATCTCATCAACCATGGCGTCATAAAACCCATCTGCGAATCCGGACCGATATTCGTTGGCGTCCACGGCTTCTGCCATGGCTTGCTCGCCGTTGGGCACCAGGTCCCGTCCCAGTGAAGGTTGGCGGCCGCCGAAGAGATATTCAGCGGCCGACTCTGGTATCTGCTGCACCGAGCCTATCAGAGCAGCTTCGATCGACAAAGCCGCTTTGGCGCATTCCACGGTATGAGACCAAGAGATTCGACCGAGGGCGGCAAGGGCTGCACAGGAGCGGTCTATCAACTCCATGTGGGCCCGCAGACCGGCATCGTCGTCGCCTCTCAAAATTTCCCTGACGTAGTGGGGATCGGAGCCTATCGTCACCCAGGGTTCCATGTACAACACGGACTGGGATCGGTCCACGGGGTTTCTGACCGGCTCCAAGTGGATCACGGAGGGGATTCCTCGTGCAGCCAGGGTGCCTGCCATGACCCCTACGGATCTCCGGTTGTCTTCATTCCCTGCGGTGGCCAGCTTGTCCAGCAGACTCGCCAGGGTGAGACTGGTCCTCAGCGGGGCGGTGGCGGTGTCTGACGATTGCAGAGAACGAACGCAAGACTTGGTCAACAGGTGAAAAAACACCTCCTCTTCCTCGGCAGAGGTGTGTTGTGGTGGCGGAGGCGAAGATCGCTCATCGGAAGCGTCCCAGGAGAACGGCTCTCTGAGTCCGTTCACCTTCCGCACGTACTCGGCCAGCCGCTCGTTCCATCTCCCAGCGCTCCGGAAGGATCTGGAACCTCGATCCCTGTCGTGTTTGTGCCAACCTCCGCAAGCGTACGAATTAAGGGAAGCGCAGGGCGAGACCCCATTGTCTTTGATGCTGTCGTCGACGGCACGCGGAAAGGGCATGTTGAGGATGCAACCAGAAAAGTAGGGTCGAAATCCAGATGGGCACCGGCCGTCCACCTGTTTTGGAAACGACACCAGCCCATCGGAACGACGAGTCCTTTCGTCGTCATCGCCACCTCCCTTGCCTGCGTTGTCCTCGTGTAGATCCAAGGTGCTGTTCTTGTTGGCCGGGAAGATGGCGATCACGGCGGCAAACACCGCAAAAAGGATCACGATGCCAAAGATGAGCATGGCGAGGTTTTTGCACCATCCGTATGGCGCTGTTGGTGGTGGTGGTGGTGGTGGTGGTGATGATGTCATAAGCAGGCCGTGGTGGCGACGACGCGCCATGCCTGCGGGAGAAAACTGTGAAGGTGGTGGGCGTGTGCGGGTGCCGGCGTTCCCAATATACATGGGTTTCCCATCGCTTCTCCTCCTGGCTTTCACAGGGGGACTTTGGCTGGGGTAGTAATCCAATGGAAATGAAGAAATTGGTAAAGGAACGTCTTTGCAAGTGCGGTGATAGCGCTGCTGCTGCTGTTGCTGGTGCTGCTGCGATTGTGCATGAGGTGATGGTGGTTGTTGTTGTTGTCTCTTCTGCAGCGGGAGAACTTCGGGGAGCCTGGCGTTTCCACGGCTTTGACGATGAGGAGCGGAGGGAGCCGGCTTCCTGCGCGCTACCACTCCCTGCATATTTGTTCACCGCACCTGCCCCCACACCAAAAAAAAATGTCGGATGTGCTTTCCAGGATTGATTATCACCTAGATAGTGTGATGACGCAGGTTCCTGCTATTTTGTGCTCCAGTTCCAAAAAGACGGATACCACACTGAGAGAGAGAAAACAAAGAAAAAAAAACAACCTTTCCTCGCACACTCACACAAAAATGGAAAATTTGTATGCGGCTCTCGGAGTGGGAAGCAGTGCCAACGAAAAAGAAGTGAAACGCGCTTACCTTCGCTTGTGCAAAGAACACCACCCCGACAAAAGCGAGGCCGACGACGCACAAGAACGGTTCCAGGACATATCGGAGGCGTATCAAACGTTGTCAGATCCCCACAAAAAAAGAACCTATGACGCCAGGAGATTCCGAAAGAGGTTGAGACCCGTTGACATGACGACGACGACGCAGCGAATCGCCGAGGAGGTTGTCCCGATCAAAATCCGTGTCACAGTGGGACTGAAGGAAGCCTACGCGAGCACCAAAGAGATTCAGCTGGCGTTCAAACGCAAGATAGAGTGCGATCGATGTTCCGCCCTCGGATCGAACAAGCTCGAAGTCTGTGCGACTTGCGAAGGCGATAAATGGGTCTTTGATCTCGATGCTGATGGTGGCGGTGGTGGTGGTGGTGACTCGGATCCCATGGAATTCAAGTCAGTCATGTCGTGCCCATCCTGTGGAGGAAAGGGTTCGCTCCCGCATGGAACCCGCGGGGGCGGTGGCGGTAACAACAACATCACCACCACCACCACCACCACCACCACCGCTACGAAGAGACAAAAAGTAGAGAGAGGAAAAGAAGTGCTGGATTGCGCTGACTGCGAAGGGAGAGGCTATACCATGGAGACTAAACTCGTGAGCTTTTTTCTCTTTGTAGAAAACCGCGCTGTCCGGGTCCGCAGATTCCAAGGACAAGGAGACGTTCGCCTCGGGAGGGAGCCTGGGGACGTTTACGTCATGGTGTGCATCGAACCGCAACGCGGGAACTACCGTCTGTGCAAAAACGGCACCACACTCGTGTACACCAAAACGATCTCTCTTTCAGACGCTCTGGAAGGCCGAGCGGGGAGCCTGACGACTTTGGACGACAGGGAAATTGCGATACCAAGATCAACGAGGGAACAGCGCGGGCCCATACGTCACGGGGAAGAAGTGTGGATTCAAGGAGAAGGGATGTGTGGAGCGTCCTCCTCCGCCCTCTGCGTGGTGTTTCACCTGGAATTGCCTGTGTTATCACCCCAACGAATTCAGCAGATACGGGAGTGGGAGGGAGATAGCGAGAACCAATGGAAACTTTTGTATGGACGCCCCGGATAAAAAAAGGGGCCTCTGTCTTGTTCTGTGTGAACGTATATAAAAACAACAGCAACAACAACAACAACAACGAAGAAAGGAGAAGGAAAAGAAAAGTAAACACACACACGCAGGCAAAGGAAACAAAAAAATTAATGAACTCAATTAAGGGTCGATGTCGAGAATCCCATCGTCATCCCGCAGGAAGGGGGCGCAGCAGACCCCAACCTAAGATCGCCGTGGTGGTGAATCCTGCCGGTTCTCCTAGGTCTATTTTTGGCGACCGACAATCTCAACAGTATCAGCAAGGCAGACCCTACGATTTCAGCTCTGACCGATCATATCGATATCTCGACGTGGACCTGTCGCCCTACGCAAGAGACTTGACCGCGAGATTCGTGGCGTGGGTCGTCTTGACGGTGCTTTTGGAGGCTGGCCTGCTGTCCTGGCCCATTGCGGCCACGGTTCTGTGGGGCACTTGGGCTGCCATGACTTGGATGAGCTTTGGATACGCGGCGAGAATCTTGGCCCTGGTGATCTCGGTGATCGAAGTCGGGAGCCGGGTGCACAAGATCGCTGGAAGGCCGGTGACTAGGCGCCGACGGCCCCACGGCTACATAAGCCTGACGCTGGGGGCCGCTTTCGTTCCCTCTCCTTCTCTGATGGCGTGGTATGTTCTGGCGCTGGCACAAACAATCTTCACGATTCTGACTATGCTCCTGACTCTGGTGGCGGCACCGGCCTTCACTTCGAGATCCAAGGGTCTCTTGCTGGGACTCACGATAGGCTTTCAAGCCTTGTCCATCCTGCAAAGCGTGGCATGGCCTGGAATCTTCTACACGTTCGCCGTGAGGAACCAGGTCAGACAAGCCGTGTTCGCGGCCCGACACGCAATTCAACATCCTCGTCGAGTCGCTTTGAAGAGAAGAGGACGACCATTACAAAATCCTTACTAGTCCAAGACTGCAGCACAACTGCTTGCGCCGAGAGATTCTGGAAACCTCGTGGCGTCACAATGCAGCGGTTTTACGGAACCAAATACTCCGTAGCTTCCACACAGCTGACAACGTCGACCAGGCCGGAGATCGCTGCATGACGACAGGGAAGGATTGTAAGGTCCTCAACGCACAGGCGTGATGGGATCCCATTTGTGCTTCAAAGCTGGCGCGATTTCGAAACTGTGTTCTGGGCTTTCCCCCCGCGGACGCTGGCGAAAGGGGGAAAACAAAAATCTGTGGATCACTTCCTATTTTTTTTTGTGGCGTGGGGAACATTCAATTCTGTGGAGTGATGACAGACACGGAACAATTAAAAAAGAATTCCCCTTTCCCTGAGGGCCCCCACCTCGGGAAGGAACAGGTGCTTTATGCCGATAACCAGCATCGAGACTGTGTTGAACAATACGCCCTTTCTCTTGTAATGCTCTCGCGGGCCCGACCGGGCGCTTTCCACCAGTACGACGACGATTCGAACATCCTTGGGCGGATCCACCAACCTGACAGGAAGAGAAGGGGGAGGAGGAAGAAGAAGAAGAAGACCGTCATCAACTCTGCCACAACCTGCGCCGCAGGGTTGAAGAAAACCCGACGATGCAGAGCAACTGCTGAGCAACTGAGAGTGCTGGAGGCGTTCTTTTATGTCAATCGCCTTCCTTCGCGCCAGGAGGTCGGTCGGCTGGCCACGGAAACCGACATGTCGGTAGCCCGAATCAAGAACTGGTTCCGCAACAGGAGAGCTCGGGCCAAGGCTGCCACAGCATCTTCTTCGAGTACATCCCATATATTTGACAACCGGTGGCATGGCCTCAGTCAATGTGGACACCAACTCAGTGGCTCCTACAACCAACCGCAGTTTGTGTTGCCTCTCATGTATACCCGTTCCATCTGTCAGACGGATGATCATCAACCGCCCTTTCTACCACATGTCACCTGGCACCACCACCACCACCACCACCACCACTGGGAGAAGGTGTGATTTGTACAGCAGAAAAAAAAATAATGATAAATCGGAAAACACAACAATCTAAGAAAGTTTGCCAGGGCGCGTGGATCCCCTTGTTCTGTTGTCCACCCAAACGGGATTAGTGCGGTGGTACAGCGAAGTTCCTTTCATCCGCGGCTCCACTGCTAGGGGCGCAGCACGCCGGCGTCTTTGCCCATAAACAGGTGCAGTGGGTTGGTGGTGAGGATAGCGCACTTGCGGCCTCGCGAAACCCATCGGGGGAGGTATCGCCACAATCACATAGCGACCATCTGGCATGACGTGGTAGGGACGGCCATCTGGCAGAAAACGGATGGGTCCCGTGAATGACTGAGGATGTTGTTGTTGTTGTTGTTGTTGTTGTTGAGGAACGCCAGGTGAATGACCGTGTGCTTGAGGCGAAGGCATGAGGTGTTGTTGTTGTTGTTGTTGTTGTTGTTGTTGTTGAGTAACGCCAGGTGGATGTCCGTAGGCTTGAGGCGAAGGAGCAAGGTGTTGTTGTTGAGGACGTTCAACAGTCACAGGCTGATGCTGAGTAGGGCGCCGGAAGGCGTCGTATCCACGGGAATGGTGATGGTAGTAGTCTCTCGGCGACTGAGAATGTCCTCCGCCTGCCTGGTAGTTCTGGTGCCACTCGCTCTGTTCGAGGTCGGCCGCCACGATGAGCCTGATGCGGAGAGCCTCTCCTTCGTCGAGCCCGAGTTTTTTCCTGAGAGCTTCGGGATTCCAACTGACCGGCGCCAAGCAGGATTCGTCGAAATCGCGCCGCGTGATCCTCAAAATTCCCAGATGAATCTTTCTGAAATTAAGATGGTCCACCCAGTTGGCCATGGTGAGATTTTTGAACCATTTGATGCCGTCCTTGTGCAGTCCCATGCAACACAGCTCGTGCGTGTCGAATCCTAGCTCCCGGAGAGTTGTGGATCGGAGGTTCAGACCGGCCAGCTTCTTCAGGGTCAGATCGGTGTCGCGCCTCAGACGCACCGAGTCCACGGCGTACAATCTCCTCAGAGCAAAGATGTGATCCTCGAGCTTGGGGAGCTGTTCTTCGTCAAATCCGATGGCCTTGAGATCTGCCCATGTCTTAACGCCCATGGTGTCGTGGATGGTGTCCAGGTTGAACCCAGCGGTCAGCAGGTCGTTGATACGGAGCTTGCTCCGTATGACTTCGGTCTTGGTCACCTCGGGAAAGCCGCTCCTGATGCCATCTCCAGATTTGTAGGCTTGGTGGATCGCTCGCAATCCCGTCGTGATGCCCCTCTTTCGGATCAGGAGATGGAGCTTGGAGGCGAACGCCTGTCCCACCTCGGTATCTGGTGGATCCGGTTCTTTTTCGTAGTCCACGGTCAGCATCTCAGGCTTGGAACATTCTGGGCAGGCCAACTCGGCTGGCATGTGATGCCATCCTTTCCTCCGCAGGCAGTGGAAGTGCAGAAACAGACCACAACAGGGCATCCGGGTCACCAGGTCTCCGGTGGGATAGATGATTCGCAGGCAGAAAGCGCAGGGTTCCATCGCCATATCATTGCGCTCGTAGCGGTCAAACTCTGAGCCGGGCCTTTCGTCGCTCGACACAGTAGAGCCGGTCGGTGTGGACAGGGATGAGAGAGGGGGAGCCGACCCCACCATCAATCTGTCGCCATAGACACTGGACTTCCGCAGTCCATCAACCACATCGCCGCTGCCGCTAAACACGGGAGATGATGGTGGTGGTGGTGGCCCGATGGTACCATAGAGTTGACCACTCTGGTCCAAGCGTTTCATTCGCTCCATGTACTCTTCCTGCTTTCGCGAATCCTCCAAAGAAGGAATGAAGGTTTTAGAAGCCGGTGACATGCCGTTCAATTGGGGCGTGGCGAGCACGGGTTGTCGTTGCCGCCACGAGACCGAAGGGTCGCTGCTGCGGGAAGCGCGAACGTCTAGATGACTCTCTGCATGCGTCGGTGACGGAGTGGAGTCAGAAACGACGTCGTCGCCACTCCTCTGCTCCGTCCCGACGACGACAGCTCGGTCATCCTTTGCGTTCACCTTCGCTTCCTCCTTTGCAGCGTCCATGAAAATTCGGCTCGAGCGGTCAGTTGCTGGTGTGTATTTTTTTGTTTGTGTGTGTATGTGGTTTGCTAGTCCTACTGGCCTGCCCGATCTCATATTACATCGGATCGCATCAGTTTTTTTGTTTGTGTGTGTGTGTGTCGAATTCTAACAGCGGCACAGTCACAGAGGAAGAAAACAAAACAAAACAAAAATCAAATGGCGGGCAACGACTACGACGACGATTGCAACGCAGGGTCTCTGGGGGCTGCCAGACACGGCGTGCTCATCGCCTCGGCTTCCATCACCATCATCTATGTGGCACTTTCTCTGTTGATGTACGGGTGCATGTGCACCTTCCGACTCAAATGGCATCAGATGAAGCGTGTGCTTCATCGCAGAGAACGCCTGTCTGCCATTGCATTCCTGGTGATGTTGACCATCACACAAGCCACGACCATCAACCTCTCGGCTTACGTCTCCAACGAGTTCATAGCCCGCCGCGTCTCCGACACGGCTCTGTTTGCCTGGATCACCCTCTGTGGTTTGGCTGTGATGACCGCAATCGTGGCCTGGATCTCAAGAACCTACGCCAGGATCCAAGCCTACCTGGGTCTGGTGTTGGTCACCTGCGGAACTCTGGTCCTGGTGGCCGATGCGGTGGCGTCTGGCAAAGTCTCGGCCTTGGACCCCTTGGCAGGCACGACCTGCTTGGTAGGCCTGGCTTCTGTGTTCTACGCGATTCCCATGGCCTTCCACCTGACCACCAGGATGACCGGAGCGCGTGACCTCGACACAGTTCCATATCGATTCTCCGGCGCTCTGGGACACACCCATCGAGCCGACAGCACCGACCAAGACGGCATTTTGTTGTCCCCTCATGCGGAGGAGGAGGAGGAGGAGGAGGACGACCACGGGGGCGGTGGGAACCAAGGGGCTGTATATGACGAACAGGACGGCGACGGACGCGCTACGGAAATGCAGGATGTCAATTTGGGGGACGGCGACGGGAGAGATTAGCGTTGTAATTTTTTTTTTGCTTTTCTGTCACAAAGATCGTTTTGTTCGAAGCCGACTACTAAATCGCCGTGATCTTTCCCCTCTCCTTGTAATAGTGACAGCAGCAAGGCATGCAGGGGGAACCACAACAACACCTCCTCACGCACAGGCATGAAGGCGGATCTTCTCCTCCCAGAGAAAGCCAAAGCCTCTTCGGCGTGCAAGGCGTGGCGGCCTACACAACGGCCAAGCACGTGGGGGCTGACGGAGGCCCCATAGATCCGGAAGACCTTGATCCGAAACCAAGAATCTTGGATAGAATCGGTTGGTGGGTCACGGCGTTTGTCATATTGGTGGTGTCGATCGCCCTGATCGCTCTGTGTGCCGTGATCTTTGGCACCCTGATCGCCGACCAAAACAAGAAGATCGACCGGCTGCGTGAAGATTTCTTAGACGCTTTGGATGCATTGGAGCAGAGACTGTGCGACAAGATCCAGGCTGTGGCCGACGATTTGGCCACCCTGGAGAACCGGACCGACGCCATCGAAGAAATCCTGGCGGAGGGACCATTCCAACCTTTGGACGAGAAGGCACAACCAGACGGTTACGCCCCACTTGATGGCAACGCCATCGTCCCCGACGAGCACCTGCCCCCCGAATTGGAATTCGCCATGTTCTTGGGAAGCCAAGGGGGAGGCTGTTGGGATCCCAGGACCAACACTCCGCTGCTCAAAAGCAATCAGCTGTGTATGGTAGGCGAGTTCTACGTGTCGAACAACACCGGCACCACGATCTTGGACAGTTTTGGGGGCATTGGCGATCCCTGGCAGCTGGGCGACGCCGTGGTGTGTACTGGCGACATAGGATGGAAACGGGTGCGGGACGTTCCACGCGTCAAGACCTGGAACGGACTCGACGGCGATGTGATGGCCTTCCTGGGCTCCCTGATCGATGTGGATACAACGGGGGCCGTGCAGAGCGACGTGCTGCACAATGATGGCACGGGATGGAGCCCTCTGAGCGGCTGTTGTCTGCCTCTGGACGGGCCCGTGGGATTCTTCGCCACCCAGGAGCAGAACTTCAAGATACCGGAGGACAACGATGACGACCCCAACGTTTTTGTGCACTTCACGGCATGGACGCTCCCAGGAGGCTATTTCAATGGCGCGACGATATCTCAGGTGGCGGCAGGCGCGGGAGGATTCGGCTTTGACACCACCAATCAACTGTACAAAGTTCCTCAACAGGGCTGGTGGACGCTCGATCTGACGATGTACTGGAATCCGGAGACCGGTCCGAAGGAGATCGGGACGCGCATCAGGCTTTTCACGTCGTTCGTGAACGGGATACTCGTGGTGGAAGGGAGCGTGAGGAGCAACCCGATCGGCAACCTCGCCCGCGATTTCGTCCAGGACATCAACGGTGTTTTCCCCCTCTGCAGAGGCGACCAGCTTCTCGTGGAAGTCATAGAGATCGATGACGACGATAACTCCGACGATCTGGTCCTGGGAGTTCCCGGTCGTCCGCACTGGTCCATGTGGAGAATGCCCGATCAACTCATGCCTTCCTTCGTCTGCGGATTCCCCTTGGACTCGCTGAACGGGCGCCTGAGCTTCTTGCATCGACTGGGCATGGAGACCTACGTGGCCGAGGATGGCGAACAGATCCTGCTGGGGGATCCCAGGGCTGACGCCCAGATGGTCTATCAATCTCATCTCGCGGAGTGGCAGAGACAGAAGATGCTGAAGGAATGGTGCACCAACTGCAGTTCCATAGAAGTGGGTCCCGAGCCAACCTACTGAAGAACCAGGGAGCGTGGGTGACAATCAAAGTGATTTTTTTTTGTGTGTGTGTGTGTGTGTGTGTAGCAGGGCAAACAAACCAAACACAAAAAAAATGTTCATGTAACGTTCTCTTCTATTTTTCTGTCCCGCTGTTCGATCTTCTGAACAGATACAAATCTCTAGCTTTGAGCCATTCGTAGTAATACACCGCCTTATGTCCCGGAGGCGTGGAGGGGTCCTTCAGTAGATCCCTCAGGACAACCACGGGTCCTATCGAATGATGGGTTTTTCCCAAACGAGCTTCCATCTCTTTAGTTGTGATATCCAGAGATTCTGTGGCTTCCAGAATGTCCCATTCGGTCACCAAGGAATACGCATGTTCCGGTGAAACCATCAAGGCATGCGGTTGCCCTGTCCCCCGGACGAACGTCCTCGTACAGATTTCCACCGCGACCGACAGCGCCACGAGCACGATGACGCATAGTAACATGCCATGATTCGCGATCTTCCTAGCGATGCATAGCATGTCTCTATTCCATTCGTTTTTTTCTCTCTCTCTCCCTCTCTTTGTTTAATTCTCTATGCGACTGGTAAATAACAGTGAGACTCAGAGTCTCTCCCGCAGGGAGGGGAAACCATTTTTTTTTTGCTCTCGTGACAGTTTAGATTCCTCCTATGCTCTCTTCATCTCAATAATAATAATAATAATAACAATGAACATATGCTGCTGCTGCTGCTGCGGGGGGAGCATTTGACGCTCTCCGAATTTTCTTTTTTCTTGTTGTTTTTGTGCCTCCCTCGCGATGGCGACCAGCCCTCCTCCCTGGGAATACGCCTTCGCCCCACCAAACCTATCGGGGAGACCAGAACTGCGTCGCAAACGTAACCTTATCACCGACGGCAACTGGCGCTCCGACTATGTACCATGGTTGGTGCGAGCGGCCATCGCAGAATTCCTGGGGACCTGGATCATTGTCTTCTTTGGGACCGCCGCCGTGGCCAGCATTCAGGGTCTTCCGGTGGGGTTGACAACAGGAGCGGCCCTGGCGGGGTTCTTTGCGGACTTCGTGGCCATCTCCACCTTCTCTCCGATCAGCGGTGCCTACTTCAACCCTGCGGTGGTGCTGGGATACTGGCTGCTTCGCCAGATCGACGGAGTGACCCTGCTGGTACTATGGACCGCGGAGGTGGCAGGGTCGTTCGCCGGAGCCGGCTTGCTCACCATGCTTTTGGGAGGAACTGCGAGTGGCATAGGAGCCCCAGTCCTGGGCACAATCTTGGGAGTTTCTATCACTTGGTGGGCGGCCTTCGTATTAGAGATTCTATTGGGAGCTGCAACCTTCATTGTGATCCTCTACAACTACAACCTGAACCTGTCACCCTACCCTGCCCTGGCCATCGGTGCCTTCAGTGGCGCCATCGAATTGGCGGTCCGAGCCGCAGTTTCCATCGGTCCCAATGCGGTTCGATGGCTCGGACCGGCCGTCATATCGAGCACCTACGCCAATTGGTGGGTCTGGGTTTTCCCTTCCTTCATCGGCGTGGTTTTCCTGGGCGTTCCTGTGTTTCTGATAGATACCTGGCTGAGACGCGAGCAGAGGATCGCCATAAGAAACGCCAGACGAAAACGAAAGCAGAGACTCTCTTCCGGTCACCATCTGCAGTAGTAGCAGTAGTAGTAGTAAAAAAATACAATCACTGTTTTCCTGTTGTTGCTGTTTTTTGCTTTTTCTTCTTGGGTGTCGTTGTTGTTTTTTCTTTCGCTGTCGAAGATTTCTTGGTTCCTCTGGTCGTGGCAGATCTCTTGACCCCTGCCGTGATTTTTTGTGCCTGAGATCGTGTGGTGTCCACCACACCACCACCACCACCACCACCACCGGCGGTATCGCCAAAACGCTGTTGCAGGATCAACATCCTCTCCTCTATCGGAGTGCCTTGCGGTGTGTCATCGGGGAGTCCGACCTCTCTCAGCACGATCTCGCGCATGGAGTCGTCGTGGATGAATCCCTTGTCGCTCAACCAATTCAGCGTGGTCAGGTCTACCAGGACCGGTTGTTTCCAATTGATGCGGATCCGTCGGCCGGACGGGAGCACCTTGGTCGTGAGTCGGGAGATTTCCTGCTTCTCTCGGTCGAGTTCCTCCCTGGCGACCTGTCCAATCATGGCGCTGTCCAAAGCCATGCTGGTGCGTTCCAGGGCCATGTTGAAGACACGATTGATGACGGCACGAAGCTTGCTCTCCTCGTCCATCCATCGCATTTCCTCTTGTTGGCGCTGTTCCATGGCTGCCTGGAGTTCGTCGGGTCTGCCAGAGAGGTGTCTCTCGTAGGTTCGGAGGGCCGCGCTGCGCTGGTCGGCACGATTGCGCCCTCGAAGGATCTTGGATGAGACACGTTCGGTGTCCTCGTCTCGGAACAGAGTGTCGTAGGCGCTCTCGAAGAAGCTAGTCATCCTGTACCGGCTCTCTTGCACCGTCTTTCTCAGCAAGGAACAGGCGTCGGTCTGTCCAGCGCTCAGGCTGGCCGAGGATCCGCCACCCGACCTAGGATCTCTGGCGGACGACGAGCGATCCAGGTACTGCATCGGCACACCAAATTGGTGAGCCACCATCCTCTGCCACCACTCGGAGCGCTGAATGATATCCCCCTCTCGTTGAGGCATTGGGTGGGTGGCTGTGGTCAGACCCGAAGGGACCGCAAACACGTTGCCACGCTCCCAGTTCTGATAACGTATCACCTGAGCTCCCACCAACCGATCGTCGACCCCCATACGCCTGGATCCTCCCCCGGAGGCTTCGCGCATCCTCCTCAGCTGCATCTGGAGGCGGGTGGTGAATTCGGCGTCGACTCGAGTCGACCGCTCGTGTTCGATGGTGGGAGGGCCGGACATGGCCAAGGCGTCGGCGTACACCGCCATCTCGGTCTCCTGGTCCATGGTGCCTCCAAAACCAGACTCGCCTCGCGCTCTGACCAGAACCAGAGAAGGGTGTGTCGACGCGTGGGACGCGTCCATGTCGTTGCGCCACAGCTCCCTCATGTTGAGTTGTGTCGGCAGCAGGCGGTACACCACAGAACGGAACGGGGTGGGCGAGTCCGGAACCGGGGAGCGTCCTGGCCACACGAAAACGTGAACCCCAGGCGTGGGTGCCACCTGCCTACCAAACACCGAGGTCGGGTGGTGAGATCCGGCGTAGCGATACAGCTGGAACCCCACCTCGATTTGACCATCAAAGGTCATGCGGGCCAGGAAGTGACCCGAGCGGATGCTGGGAATTATGAATCGTTTCAGGCTCGAGTCTTTCTTGGTGCGGCCACCCCCGCCAGATTTCTGTGGTGTGGCGGGCATGGATCCTGACACGCCGACCTCGGATGCAGTGAGACCCGCGTCGCTTCGCATGGTGCCGCCGTCGGGTTTCGTGGGACGCCCGGCTTTCTTCCCCTTCGTGGTGGTGGTGGTGGTGGTGGTTGTGTCAGGGTCGTCGCCAGCCAGGCCATGGTCGGCACGCAGGAAAGGACACATCCCGAACTGGTAGTAATAATCCAAGGCCTTTTTCATGCTGTGTTCCACCCACGCTTCGGCCTCGTCAAAGTCTCTGGGTTCTGGGCTCAGTTCTTCCATGACGTAGGACAGGCCTCCGTGGAAAGCCTCGCGCTTGATGATGTCGGTGGCGATGCCAATGATCAGATCCTCGCTGAAGTCGAAGATGTGGTTGATCCGGCTCGCGATGTGCGGGCTCAGAATGATCCATCCCTCGCGCGAGGGCGCAACCGTGTTCAGGCCGTTCATGGCCTGTTTGCACTGCCAGTGCTACGCAGGTAATGCCCCCCAAATTTATTATTGCTACACCAGATTCAAAACAATCTGTTTCAGGCCAAGCGCCTCCAGAATCCGAGACAAATCTCCAAACGTCATTGGTGTGGTGGGATCGCCACCTTCCCGGAGGAGAAGCGTCTCCAGCATTCGCTCCTCGCCATCCCCTGCCGCTACCGTCCTTGGGTCTCCCGACCTTTCCCGGGCCTCCTCCTCCTCCACCCGCCCGATTCGACCTCTCCAAAACCTCATGATTTCTACGGCCCACTCCACCAGAGCCGAAGGCAGATCGCCCGCGACCTTGAAACTAGCCGCGCTGGGGTTCCAGACCGAGAACCCGCTCAGGGTCTGGATGATGAGAATTCGGTTCTCGGTCTCGGCTCGGTGAAGCGTGTCGGCGATGGCGTCCGAGTCGGATTCGTAGGCCTTCTTGTGAAGGTTTCTTATCAGGAACGGCACGAACCGGAGACTTTGATTCGTCTCTTGAAACAGCTGGTCCAAGCAGTGGATCAGAAGAGTCCTCCTGGCCGCCATGTAATCGGGAGGCGTGTCCTGATCCTGCTCCTCCGCATCGCTCCAGTCAAAAGTGGTGGGATCCATATCGCCGATGTAAGGCGCCAGGGTCGTCTCGATGACATCTAGCAGGGAGGGCATGGTGAATTGCTTGTCGTATTTTCTGGAGTCGTTGGGTCTAAGCTTCGATATTACGTTTCGAGAGTTACACTCAAAATTGGGGAAGCGGCGAAGGAACGTGTTGATCTCTCCGACGCGAACCATAGAATCCAGGATCGACTTTCGGAATCGTTTGGCCACGAAGGCGCCCCTGGCAGCTCCTGTGAAATCAAGCATCCACTGCGTCACGATCCCCCTGACTTGACCACGCAGCCGAGTGTTGGTCCAAACGTCGGATTGCAGGCAGGTCCTGGCTCTGTTTTCCATCAGCTCCTTGTGGAGCAACAGGTCTCTCTCCATGGGAACGAAAAGCTCCATCGCCTTGGTGAGGAAGGCGATGTTTGCGCCCCGCCGTCCGTCCTGGCGTTCTTGAAACAAATCGGGACGGTCCAGGGTCGGAGATGCCGCTGCGGTGGTGGTGCAGGTCGAGTAGGGGAAGCATGTCAACAGCACGAATCTGGCTTTCAGAGCCCCAAGATATCGCTCCAGTCCCGGAAAGTAGAAGAGGTTGGCGCGCCACCGAATCGAAAGGGCTCGGATGGCGTTGATGAGATCGCTCTGGCAGTACGAGAGGATGGGGGTGTTTCGGGAGGACACCAGCAGATCCGGAAAGCAGTTCAGCTCTGCCTCGCCGAGAGCCTCCGGCGCTGTCAGCCTGCCTATTGGAACAAACCACTCCAGGAACTCTTTGACCGCCAGCAGACGCAAGTAGAGAATCCAAACGCACATCCTAACGTGTTTGTAGGCTTCTGTGGTCATAGCGTCGACCGCAAATCTCTTGCTGGCCATGGCGATCTGGGATCCATAACACAAGGATTCGATGTCAGCCAGGATCGCGGCCATCGATTTCCAGTGAACCAAGCGGTGTTCCCGATCCTCGCACCGCTGTCTGACGTCGGAACTCAGCGATCTCCAGTCTTCCAGACTCTTGGGCTGGCGTTTCCTGGCTTCGGACCTGGCGAAACTGGCCAACCGACCCAGGGTTTCTTCGCAGATCTCGGTCAGAACGCGGCTGGTGTGGATGGCGTGTCGCGGCACCGAAAGGGGAAACTCCTGCATCTTGGCCATCTTCCTCCATTTATTCTTCAGGTCCAGGCCGGACAGGAATTTGTCGACGTTCAGGGGTCGCATCATGGGATCCGGTGTGTAGCACAGTTGTCGCGGTGGCGGCGGTGGTACGGCGTCATGACTACTACCACGACGTTCTTGGTGCCTGTGGTGGTGGTGGTGGTGGTGATGGCGAGTCTTCCTCTTGGCGGATCCCAGCTGGTCGATGGAACCAAACCACCTGTTCAGGTAGGCGTCTCCGGTTTCTTCTTCCGCGTCGTCGATTTGCATTTGTTTGTTTGTTTGTGTTGTCCGGTGAGGTTTGAACGGCGGTATCATATACTTAGACAGTCTGGCGTTTGAAAATAACATCACCACCACCACCCCAGAAGCACTAGTCATGAACGGAGGGATGGGGCGTATGTTAGCTTCCTCTTCGGTAGAGGCAGAGAGAGTCAATCGGGTGTGCTTACCTGATCCTCCACCGTCGTCTTCGACGTCGTACGAAAGCGACAGCGAAGGGTCCTCCTCGGGGACGGACCAAGAGAGTGGCAGTCCTCGCGCCGACCTCGCCCACAGAATCGTGACAGCCAGCGTGCTGCAGCAACAAGGAGATGGTGTAAACATAACAACCGTCAATGGCGGTGGTGGTAGGGTTTGTCTCCCCGCAAGAGGAAGAGGAATAAGAAACGATGCCAATGCGGTGTCCTTGGTGCCGATCGGGAAGAGATCGGGAGGCGACAACAACAACAACAAGAATAAGAAGAAACCTCCAGGAAATCCTGTATCTCTGAGCGTGGTCTCCAAGGCCCTGTCCCAAGGCACGAAACCAACTCGATTCGTGAGCAACCAAGGAGTCGCCGGTGGTAGCAGCAGCAGCAGCGACAGCGAGGGCGACGAGAGATCTCAAGTCATGTCCATGTTGGCGGAACAGAAGAAGCGAAAGCAAAGCACTCATTCCAAGGAACAACGACGACGCCCTACGGAAACGCAGCGAAAACGCAGACGAACCACGCCCGAGGGATCCTATGTGTCGTCGTCTGCGGGACGGGGTGGATTCACCTCGAGCACCGACAACATCGAGGATGGTGAGTTCTTTCGACGAGGCAGAGGTGGTAGTAGTAGTAGTAGCAGCAGCAGCAGCAGCGAAGACGAATCAGGTGCATCGCTGGTGCGCAACAAGGGACTGTTCCGAGTCAGATCATCGGTATCGGAATCCGAAGGAAGCGACGAGCCCCCTCTCTCGGAGAGGGAGAGACAGGAAATCCGCGAACCCCTGAACATGCTCTGTTTCGGCTGCATGTGGGGACACCGGAAATACGACCGAGTCGCCTCAGAGAAACTGAACCGGCTGGCTGACATATTTGACACACATTTCCTGACCTCAGAGTCCAGAGAACTGGCCCACCTCCTCTGGCTCTACTACCAAGCCGAGATCTACCAGCCCGGCCTGAAGACAGGCAAGATGTACCCACAATGGACCGAGGCGCAGATCATGATCCACATCGAGGAGCACATCTTGGAGCCTCGGGTGTTTGTGGCCAGGTCGATTCGAAAATGCATCAAGTCGCAGCGAGCCCTGGAGATGTTCTTCTTCGAGGAGGATCCGGAGTCACGCCGACGCACCTACAACGAGAAAGCCATGCGTCTCTGGCTAATGTTCAACAAGCGCCAGATGGATCTGCACGGATGCGACTACAAGAACATGTTTGGCTACTCGGAGAACATGCGCATCGATCCCTCGCAGTTGTCGCGCGTGGTCCACCAGGATCGCTACGCCATGGTGTGAGGAAAGGCGTGTATGTGTGTCATTACAAAAAAAATTCGAGAGTGTTTCCCAACAACAAAAAAAAAAGGATTCCCTGTCATGGGTTCACTCAGGATTGGCAGGCTCGATCGCCGCCGGTGGCAGTAACTTGCCGAGATAAGTTGACAGTTGTGGATCCATCTCCAAAGCTTCCGACATAAGTCTGCAGCCTTCTGTTTTCCGTCCTTCCAGTATAGCCTGGAGACCTTTCTGAGCAAGACCCAATGCTGTATGGCTGCAGTTGTTGGCAAGCCAGATGGTGGTGCGATCCTCCGCTGAACAGCCTTGCCGGTGACGAGCCGAGGACGAGTCGTTCATGGTGATGATGTTTAACTTTTTGTTTTTACTGTGGGACGTGTGTATTTCCAAAATTACAAAAAAGTTTTTCCCCCGGATTCACTCATCATGCTGGTGGAGACCATTGATCATCTTCTTCAGCTCCTTGTTCGTTTTTTTAAGTTTCTTGATTCTTCCATCCAACGAGTGATACACACAATGGATCATGAGGTAACTGATCAGAACACCGATAACGATCCCCCAATATGTCGGTCCGATCATTGTTTTTTTTCCACTGGGCTGCATTCCAACAACGATGGAAGCGATGTTTTAGCTTATCCCACACATCTCGAGACCGCCGCCCACGCACCCCCAATATTTCGCCGTCGTTTGCTCTTTTTTTTTGTTTTTGTCCGCGCTACTGCGAAGCCGTACTGAGGAAAAAACAAGGACCCCAACGCCGCCCCTGACGTCACCACAGCGATGACGTCATGGGCGGCGCTGAGGAAAAAACAGACGAACGTTTCGATATTAGGCCGCCAGGCTCTCGAGTGGTTTAACACACACACACAGTGAAGGAGCCACGATGACGACTCCCATCCAGCCGTTCGTCATGGGCGCTCCACGCCCCCCCGGCGTTGGGAAAACAGTGAGAACACCAGGCCCCTCCTCCTCAAACTACTATAATTCTCCGTGGTATACTCCAGGCAGCGTTGGGTCTTTCAACCCCTCGGGCTTGGCAACGACTGGTCGCGATTCCCTTCAGGGTTTCAACCCACTGGCGGCCATCCGGGGACAGATGCGATCCTACACGCCGCAGAACAGCGTGGTGAACACATTGGGCATCAACACCAATTGGTATGTGCCCTACGCCAGGAAGGCGGGGCAATTCGCCCAGGCGACCTTCGATGATTTCGTGACGGGACAGATCATATGGACCAACAAGGACAAACACAGGGCTCTGGAACGCAGGACTCGCCAGGGAGAGATCGCGGTGGACTGGCCCGGCGGCAGGCCCTTTCGCAGCGGCTTGTCTGAGGATGGTTTCAGAGAGAGCGATCTGTACTACGCCAAGGAACAACCCCTGGGAGCTCGGTACAGCATGTTCACCCTGCAGCGACTCAACTGGACCTTTGCTCTGACCGAGTTGAAACCCACCGACGACGAAGAGAAGATGATGAGCGCCGAGACTCGCATGAGCACCTGGATGCTCGACGGTGCTGTGCGAAACGAAGAAGGTGGCCAAGACAGGACCGGGGAGATCTTTGATGAGACCAATGAGAAGGTGCTCAACATCACGATTCAGGGTCACGCCCATGTGTTCAATCTGTGGGGCAACGACATTCAGCCCCAGACCAAGCTGTGGTTCATCGTGAAGCGCGTGCCTCGCCACAAACTTCCGATGCAGTACGTGGTGAATGGAAAGGGGGAGGGTCACCACGCCGGCATTAGCAAACGACAGGTGCGGAGAATCTTCAACCGCAACGACGATACAGACATCGACATGGACGATACCGACGAATCGGAGCAAGACGATGGCTCCGCCATGCTAACCGACTATCCGTTCCAAGTGTTTCCTTGGGCATCGACCAAGTACGACCGTCCCCCGCCGGACGTGGTCAGGTACCGAGACGACTTTGGCGACATTGGCTATGGCAAAGCCATCTACTTTGGAAAGGTGGATTGGACGCCACGCTACGTCAACGGCCAGCGATTCGGAGAGGTGTGGCACAACACCGTGGCCGCAGTCAACTCTCCGAAACTGTGGGTCTTTGTGGACCCGAAACCAAACGCCAGCTGAGAGACCACGCACGCACGCGCTGTTGTAATCATCATTTTTTTTCTATATAATAATAAAAAAAGTCGTTCTCCAAACCTCGAGGGCTGTTTTCGAGTCTTCCTATTTTGTCGGCTCTCCACAGAAAAGGGTGGCACCCTGCATTGTGACGCAGATAGCGCCCGGGACCCCCGCCCCGCTTCTTTCTTTCGTTCCTGCACACCGATTTGCGTGTGTGTACACACCCTCCCAGAAAAAAAGGCCTGGGTTTTCTTGCGTGTGGATCAAAAAAGAGGGAAGATCCTCAGCATTTGTTTTTTGCTGTTGCTGCTGCTGCTGCTGCTGCACTGATTTTCCAACAACACAACAATGACGAGCGAATACACAGCCTTGGATCGCATGCGCCAGTCGGATGGCAAAGATGGACGCAGTCCCATCTCCGAGCTCAAGCTGGTCAAGTACAATGCCTTTGTCGACGGAGACCACATCGAGAGGGCCATGCAGTCGCAAGGCAGGTCGTTCATACGAGGCCCTCTGGTCCAGGAAAACTTCAGCATCATGAAATACGACGTGTGTCTGAAATGGTCCACAAAGAAACAATGGAGGAAGGCACAACCCGGCGAGGAGACATCCCTACGCGTTTTCAGTCCGCTCAACGGGCTCGGGAGTCCCAAAGACACCAGGCTGACGTTGTTGAGCTGCCTCACGTTCGCTGGGTTCGCCGGCACCGGCACCAGAGAAGACTCTACCGGACAATCGCCGTACAGAGCCCTCCCGGTGGTGGTCGGCGGTCTCTACAACACCTGGAACACCGGGGATCTAACCATCGACGCTGGTGATTGGGTGTACTGGGACCTCCCCGAGGACAACGAGGAAATAGAACAAATCCAGGGAGGCAAGTACAACCAAGGGAGACCTCGGGGTCGTTTCCTGGCCATCCTGAGGCCGTACGACCCCGCGAACCAGAGCATGAACTTCGAGATGGTCCGCTACGCTGCAGTGGATCTTCCGTCGGCCGGCGCAGGAAATAGCATCGGACATCCCAGGGTCAAAGGAGAACTCATCCAGTGGTCGGTGGAGTACGCCGAGAGCCTGCGCGAAGCCATGTACCAGGGTGCCCTCATGGCGGCCTCTGGAATCTTTGGTGCCGTCCCTGCCCCCGCCAGGGTCCGTGGGGGTGCTACGGACGACACCTGGATTCAATCCATGCAGAGTCGCATGACCGGCGATGGAGCCTTCCGAGCTTTTGCCGCCAGAGCCTCGCAAGATCTACGCCTGGCGGCACGGCCCGAACGCGCCTGGAGGACGAGACGAGGCGATAGAGCCGATCCCGCTATGGTGGCCAACCGCCTGTTGCTCCCGACGTCGAACCGAGATCGCATTGTGAAGCGAACCCTGACACGTAGAGGCGCCCCGCCACTCAAGGAACCTGAGGCTGCCACGGACCGGGTGCAGAAATCCGTAGTCGTGACCAACCTGCGCGCTGGGGAGGAGGTGCGCTATTTCACCAAGGGGCGCATTGTGGGCAAGGCCCAGGAGAATGTGGGACCCGGAGACTTCTTTGACATTGTGGTGGGAAGCTACGCCATCTGAGGGGGAAAAACAACTTCCGTGTGTGCGTTTTTTCAAGAAGTGGGGTTTTTCTGCCCCCAGAGGGACTTTTTGTTACATACTCCAAAAAAAAATATTATTATTACCAAAATACAATGCCATTGTCATCGCCGTCGCTTCCAGGGATAGAACTCGCAGTTCGCTTGGTTCCCAATCGGCGGATTCTCCGTAAGAAGTTCCCTAGGGCTCCACTGTTGGCTTTCGCCTTGGCTTCAATGTTTTTGAAAAATAGCTTGTCTGCTTGCAGATCTTTCAGTTTCGCCCTCAGCTCCGTGTTTTCCTTATTGATTCGGTCCAGTTTGGCGCTTAGAACAACTCTCTGCCTTGCCGGCATTTTCGTTGCCAACCGTTTCTTCAGGTCGTTGTGGAGTCGGGTTCTTTCGCGGCTCGTGAGTTTGTTCCAGGCTTCATTTCTCCGCTTGTCGACTCTTCGGATGCCTTTCTGAGCTTGCTCGATCCTCTTGTCATTTTGAATGATTTGCCGCAAGAGTCCTTCCCTGCCGCTCTTTTTCCATACATCGGAGGGACTGGGGAAGGACACTGGCTTGGCGCCTATGGTCTCCATTGGTTGTTGCCGTCGCCGTAAGGATAGCAACCACTGTCGGTGGTGGTCCTGGAAGAGCCCTAGGTTGATGGCGCTTCCCCACCTCTCGCGAAAGCCTTGGTGGAGCTCTTCCACGCTTCGAGGATCATCGTCGTCGAGATAGGACAGACCCAGGTCTGCCCCAGGATCGGGCACGTAGGGAAGAAACGGAGGGAATGGCACCTCTTCTTCTTCTTCCGCCTCCGGGGGAGCCGGGCCTTCCTCCTCCTCCTCCCCCTCTCGACCTGTCTTCCATGCGTTCTCCCTCTTGTCCTCTGCCTTGGCCCGCGCATTTTCCCTCGCTTCGAAAGCAGCCTCCCTTTCTCCCTCGCTGAGCACTTTGTCCTCGATCTCTCGCTGTTCCTCGGAGCGGGTGACTTCGCGCATCGCCTCTCGGATCCTCCTGATGTAGTCTCGGGACCCTGGGTCGAGGATATCTTGCAGCGAGGTTTGATCTCCACCTCGCTTCCGGTGCATGGTGACGGTGGCGAGCCACACCACGGCCGCCAGGTCTTTGGGAGCCATGCCTGCGGTCATAACGCCTCCCTTCCCCTCTCCCAGGCCCCGTATGACTCTCACTGCCAGAACCGAGGAGGCTATGATGGGTTCCACCACCATTTCAATAAAGTTGCTGGTGTCCTGGAACGTCCCTTCCGATCCATAGAACTCTGGATCTGATTCATCATCGCCGGGCCTCCGGAGCATCTCTTCGAAGATGTCAAGGCGCACCAGGTCGGATTCGTCCCAGCTCTCGCCCATCAGGATCATCAGGCGGAAGAGCGCGTTGTCCAGCACCACCGAGGCCAGCGACAGGTCCGGGCGCCCGACCTTCAGTACGTCGAAGGCCTTCCGAATCTCCATCTCCACCAGCTCCATATCTAAGGCACCCGTTTCGTCGTTGTCCCCCGCGCCGATCGTGCGCCCCCGCAGGTGCATGGTGATCAGGTGGAGCACAGGGTCGGTCATGACCTCGCTCAGGTGATACCACCCCGAATCCCATGCGTCGAAGTAGACCCCCCTCAGAAGCGCCATGTCGTATTCCCTCACGAACGTGCTGTACCACCTGCGGGCGAAATCCTCGGGCCCGTAATAGTCGGAGAGGTGCACGAGCCTCGCGGGGGGCACCTTGCCGTCGAACACCTCGCGGTACCACGCGAAGATGGTGTCTCTCTTGGCGAGGTGGCGGCTGACGACGTTGGGCTCGACGCCCGGCGTCAGGAAGGGGAAGATGAGGCGGCGCATGGCGGGCGTTGGTTCCGGCGAGATGTGTTCGATCCATTGCCTGACAACCTCCGCCGCCATCTCCGCGGGGAGATCGACGAATTTCAGTCTCTTCGCGGGCGGAGGTCCTGGGATCTCAGGCTCGCCTTCTGCGGGCACAGGAACCACCTTTTCCTTGCCCTTGGGCAGCCGCTTCCTCTTGCGCGTGGGTCGCCCGTTGTTGCCGATGGCGACAAACGGCCATGGAGTCATGGCGAGCGGTTCGCCACCCAGCACCGACTCGGCGAGGCGATCCGCCCGCGCGTGGAAGACGCTCCCGTCGGCCGTCCTGCAGAAGAAGAAGAAAAAGTGATTGCTCTCGCCGCCGCTGTGCTCTGCCAGGACGGGGTGCTCGGCGATCCAATAACTGGCCGTGCCATTTCCCACGCCTTCGCGCCTCTTCTTGGCTTCCAGCTTGAGCTTTTTCACCCACCTCGCCACCGTCTCCTCCACGATCCGCTTGACTGTCTCTCTGTTTTTCTGACTGAGCACGGTCTTGCTAGGCCCTGCTCTGGCCGTCGGGCCGGCCTGAAGCGTTATCTCCGCGTACGCGATGTCGAGAGCATCGCTTTTGATGTAAGGTATCACCTCTGGTGGGATTACATATCCACGGCTCTCCTCCTCCTTCCTAATCTCGCGGTACAGGTAGATGGGGAGGAGCGTGTCGACGCCGTGCCGCAACCGGACCTTGGCCTCCATCTCCTCATCGCCAAACTCTGGCCGCACGCCGAACATTTCCCTGTTGTTGTTGTTGTTGTTTCACACACTCTCTGACACCCCCTTAAAGACCCCCTCCCCTAAAATATAGTACAAATTTTTTGATGAGGATGACGCACCTTTTTTTCTCCCAGGTCTTTCGCCAGAGCACACACGCACAGAGATAGAGATAGAGTGTGTGTAGGGGGAGGATCGCAACGTATCTTAGAAGCTGCCGGATAGGAGCTGCACTTGGAGATGCTGCCGTGAATGTTGAGGACTTCCAGGATCTCCTGGTTCGAGCGCTTGATCACGTGGGTCCCCCCGGCCAGGGCCACCACCATCTTGTACACCTTGAGCACCAGCATGGTGCTGGTACGTCGGGCGATCGAATACACGCACACGTCTCCGTCGGGCTGCGTATAGAGGTAGGCCGCCAGAAACAGGGCCACCGACATGGTTTTGCCCCACCGGCGTGGAGTGACCACCATGACTTCGGAGTGGATGGCGTCCAGGCCGTTCTCTTCCAGGACGCGTATCAGACACCGGTCCAGGTCCTCCCCGTAGAACTGAGGCAGACAGGCCGCCATGAACAGCTCGTGGAAATCACGTTGGTGGTTCGAACGCATGTACCCCAAGCCATCGAGTCGGCGCAAGGCGTGGCGCATGGCTGCCAAACGCTCGTCGCCCGAAGAGTGGGTGACCCAACGGCGGCTGCTCGATTCCAGGTAGTATTCGTGGATCTGAGGCACGTCCTGGTATGTGGGGCGCTTGCGCCGGAACTCTTCATCGTAGCGATTCTCCAGGTCCCGAATGTAAGGCAGGAAGGAGTGAACGACGTCTGCATCATCATCCTCCCCCTCGCCCGAACCCAATGCAAGAAGAGGAGCCTGAGAGGGGGCTCTCGAATGCTGTTCACCACCACCACCACCACCACAGATTCGGCGTTTCTTTCGTGCCCGACCAGACACGGCGCGCTTGTGCTTTTTGGATGGTGTCGACGCTTTCCATTGTTTACGCTTCCGGGCGATGCGCTGTGCTCGGTTCGATGTTATGTCTTCGATGGCACTGAGACTGGGTGACATCCGAGAGGCTGTGATTTTCTTGCGTGGTGGTGGTGGTGGCGGCGAGAGAATCTCGGTGCTGTCAACATCTTCGTCAGAGGAAAGCGTGTCATGGTCAAAGGATTGATAAACCGCCAGCATGGTCGTCGCCGTCCTCCCGGTCTTTGTCGTCTCTCTTTTTACCAGACTCTTGCTAAAAGGGACTCTCGGGTAAAAAGAAGCAAGCAACGTACTTTCTGTGTCCGCGCGCCGCCCCACCCAAAAGGAAACGCCATGTCCTTCGCGAATCCACTGGAGGAACTGCATCAAATCCTGTATCCTGATGGGGACGCCGAGGCGACCCCAAGAGATTTATTCGAGTGGAGACAAACCTACCTCAGGGCCGTGTGGCAAACAAACACCGAGGCGCCCCAGAGCCTCATCGTGGTTCAGTCCTTGAGACCCGCGAAAAAGGAGCAGGTGGCGCATGCCCTGATCGACGTCGTTTCAGATAGCGATCGGAAACCAACGAAATGGGTTCTGGTGGTGCGTCCTCTGGCCGTCGCCCAGAGGAAACTTCTGCGACGCAAAGGGGGAGCCTGGAAAGGACATGGCGAAATTGAACTGGACGAAGAAACTGGAGCCTTCCGCATTCAACCCGAACGATTGGATTTCCCCAACACCCTGGCCAACTTGCGTACCGCATTTCTCGAAGTCTATGCGCGTGGCGACCCTCGCTTCGACGCATTCATGGATTCTCTCGATGAGATCTGGGAGCGCATCGCTGACAAGAAAAACCTGCCCTTCTTCACGCGAACCAGGGATCCCAAGGGCGTCATGAACGCGGTCTCCCTGGAAGCCATCGATTGGTCGAGTGGCATCCGGCTCAAAGGACTCGGTCTAGTTCGTGAGCCAGGCCCGACCAGTCTGTTTAGAGTGCCAGTATCTTGGGCACGAACTCTGGTGTTCAAGGAGGGTGGTGTCCCAGGCGTCTTTTACGCTGGCATGGGAATCGGAAAGATATACCCAGACTGGAAAATGAGAACAAAGAAGGAGGAGGATGCTGGAGACGAACGTTTGGCCCCCTTGGGTATGATGGTCTTGGACGCCCTGTTTTTGGACCGGTTCGTGCCGGTGCAGCACGCGACAGGCATTCGCGCAAAACCGTGGCCAAAGACTGGAGCTCTGCTTGAATTCTTCTTGCCGCCGGGTCCTCATGTGGAAGGCTGGAAGGTGTACATCCACAACGAACTTCGCACTGGACAGTCCGGACCTGTCGAGGATATCGTTCTGCTCAAGAGTCCGGCAACCGATGTGACCGGTTACAAGATCAAATTCTTGGGAGATGGCATCGATCGAAGGCAGCTACTGACCGCGACCGTAAAAGGCGACGAGCGTACTCCTGCCGAAGACCTGTCGTTCCTGTTCAAAGGAAATCCTGAAGATATCGACGATCCTCCCGGTCTGGACGACGCTCAAGCCGGACGCCGCCTGATGGACCTTCTGACGGGACCCGCGGTGAACATAACAGAAGCCGTGGTGAGGGTAAAAGCTGCGCTAAGCATACCCGTGTACGCCCCTGACACCGAGGAAATCGAGTCGGTCGACGAAGAACGAAAACTGCGGCTGGTCGCCGAATCCCAGGCAGTCCGAAAGAGCATCGGAAGACGAATTTTCGGAGACGAAACGATCCTGCTGACTGGCTTAGAAAAGGACGGGCGCACAGAGAAAGCAGTCGCCAAAACTCCAAGCGCGTCGAAGAAGAAGAAGTTGAGGTTGCTAAATGTCTACGAGGATGCCGTGGCGACTTTCGCCGCATATCGCGCTCAGGCACTGGAAGATGTGGAGAAGGAACCCAACTCGAAAAAAGCTGAGGCTCTGATTGAGACCTTCCTCGATGAGAGCCAGGATGAGTTGGAAAAAGTTCTTGCGGCTAAAGACACGGCAGACAACGCCGGTGCCACGAAGAAGGATTACGTAACGTCGATTGCCACGGTCCGCAAGCAGCTCGCGTCGACCGTGGAGATGATGCGGAGGGGAGTGGAAAAGAAGCGGAAGGTCGTCGCGAAGGTAGTGAAAGCCAGGGAAGCCAAGGCGGAAAAAATGATCCGCACCCTCACTCGAATCAGGACTGACGCCGAAAAAAAGGAGAAGACAATCGCCAGAGAGGGCAATGCATTCGAACAGCGCTATGCTGCCATCGCTAGCCTCTTTCCTAGCGAGGCGGAGGATGCACCAGAGAGGACGAAAGCGCTAACCACCCAGGTGAATGAAAGTGGTCAGGTGTTGGACGAAGCAAAGGATGATCTTGATGCGCTCGTAGCGAGGCTTGGGGAAATAGAGCGGGAGAAAGAGGATGGAGAACCTCCGTTCACCAAGGAAGTCCCCACGGCCTCGACAGCCAGGGCAGTGACCAACGCCAGGGAAAAATTGCGAACCGTGAGGGAGAGCATGGGCACCAGGGCCACAGAGTTTTTGCAAGAGAACCTCAATGCCCTGGCTGAAGAGGAAGAGGCCATGGAAGATGCCATCGCTGCACAAAAGAACCCTGACGTAGACCTAGTCACCAAAAAGAACCAGCTAGGGCTTTTCGAAGACTCCGTCGGATTGTTCGAGTCGGAGCTGGAAGTGGCCGAGATTCTGAGCCGGGCGGCCTCCAAACACAACATTCCAGCGGCGACCGATCCTCCGGTTGACAGCATGAAGGGCGTGCTCGCGTCTCTTCAAGAGCGAATGGAAGCCGCGAAGGCGATCCCAGTGGAGGAAGCAGAGACCGAAGGAGCAACGGAAGAGGCAAAACGAGCGGCAGCCAATCTGGCGAAGACCGAACGAATCGCAAAGAAATCAAAACGCAGAGCGGAAGAAAAGGCCAGGGAAGCAAGGGAAGCAAAGGCAAAAGCCAAAGAAGATGAGAGGTTAAGAAAGGAGGCTGAAAAGGAGGCAAAAAGGGCGGGAATCAAAGTTACCAAAGAAGAAAGAGAGGACGAAGCCGCCAGGGCGAAACTGAGAGCCTTGGAGAGAGTCGCGGTGGAACGCCGGGAAGCCATCTATGGAAAACCACAACCGGCCGCCGAATCTCTGTACGCACGGGGAAGTCCAGGCCGAATCGAAGAAACGCACCTGCGCCGGGACCCTGACTACGTTGGCGGCGGTGGAGGCCGAGCCGGCCCCGATGCCCCCAACCTCTCCAAATTAGAACTCGAGTTCTACGGCTCGTCCGAGGCTGCCATGATCACGGGGCGCACCATGAGCGCCAGCATCCGTGCCAAAGATCTGGTTCCCAAAGCTGTGACAGCCGGAGGAGGACGCCTCGAACAAACCCCCTTTGATTACTACTATGGAACCTACTGGACCGACCCCTTCACAGGGTTTGAACCCTCCGGCAAGGTCACGGCTTGGCCAGGGAACGACGTTCGCATTCCAGGTCGCGGCACCATCCTCTACCACATCGGCACCGACATGGTGGGTTCCCTGACCTACAACATCGAAGCCATGGCTGCCAAAGTTCCCTTGGACAGTCCCGATTTCGAGGTCATGCTGAGTCCTCGCAGACGACAGGATGAAGAGGCGCCACCAGGGTCCAGTGCCTCCCCTGGCGCCATCATCCTGGGCCTTAAAGTGTCCACAGATGGAATGTACCCGATTCACACGGTCGTCTATGTGCCTCGGCTAAGGATGTGAATAATAATAAGAACGGTTTTCCCACGGGGTTTTTTTTGTCTCGTTCCCCACCTAAAGCAGAGCCGTGGTGGTGAACCACCACCACCATGGCCAGAAAAAAGAAGTGGATTGCTGGAGCCATCAAACGTCCAGGGGCGTTCACTGTCTGGTGCCGGGGCAGAGGTTACAAGGGAGTCACGTCCGAATGCATCGCGGCGGGACGCAGATCTAGGAGCACACGTGTCAAGAGACAAGCCAACCTCGCCAGGACGCTTCGACGGATTGGAACCAGGCGCAGAGCGAGACGAAAGACGGGAAGGCGACGCAAATGAGGATCTGACCAGGCGAGAAAAAAAAAAGAAACTGGGACTTCGTGTGGGAATACATTTTTTTTCTTTCGTTGGATTGAATGTGTGTGCATTTACAAAAAAACAATGATTTTTTTCTACCTCTCTCAAGTGCTGTCTTGCCTTCCCGGCAAGTGAAGTGATGTGCTGCTGCTGCTGCTGCTGCTGCTGCCATCGTCGGATGGTGGTTTCTTCTTCTCCATCATGGTCGATTCTTTGAACCTTTTGTTCTCGGCCACCAGGTCGCGTCTCTCGCATTCCAGGTGCAGTTCCAGGACACAGCGGGGAATGTGGAAGACTTTTTTTCTCACGGGTCGGACCGGACGGTTGGTTCGTCGCTTCTTCCTGGCTCCTTGTCCACCGTCGGAGGCCGCGGATTCGGCTCGCTTCGCCTCGAAGATCTGGTCTTGAACTTCCTCCATCCGATCGAGGGTGGAGGCGTTGATGGAGTCCATCATGTCTTGGCCGGTCTTTTCCGACATGGCCACACAGAGTCTGGCACCACCACCACCACCACCACCACCACACTTGTGAAACACCAGCGCGCCCCTCCATGTCAAGGCCCTTGCGATCTCCGCGGTTTGTCTAAAGTCTGGCACCACGGAACACAGCTGCATTTTATCGATCGAGAGCCGAGATGCTTCCGAGGCCACTGCGCGATGCAGATCCATCAGAGACATCATTCCGACGCTCCTTTCTGGAGACAGACGTTCCATCCACAACTTCCTCCAGGCCACGTACAGAATCAGGTGGGTCTCGGTGAGCCTCTCGGAGGTCCGGAGCCCATTCCCCCCCACACCCAATGCGTGCTGTTCGGGATTGGAGACGGCGAAGGGCCCTGCCCTTCCTCCTCCCAAAGACAGCAACCGTTCCATGTCGGACCATTCCACTGCCCGCATGCCACCATCCGGCTTCAAAAAATCAGCGGCATGCATTTTGTTGTTGTTTCCTTGGAAAGAGGGGAGGCTGCTGCGCAAAAGAAGACGGTCACCGATCAAAAAATTTCGTGATTGTGCGTACACACGCGCAAAAAAAAATTCATTTTTTTCCTTTAAACACCCACGCCTGATCTACATCTTGACCTCTATTTTCCAGCGCCTTGAAGATCTGCCGACCCTCCGATCCGACACGACGGCTCGAAAAGCGGATTGAGATGCCGATGTTGTGCCCGATTGTTGTCTCAGAGTTTTAATGCGTTTTAAGATCCGGGCGTCGAGATTCTCGCCTTTTTTGGTGAGTGCCGGATAGACAACGGGGTAATCATTCAGGTTGGGAGGGACGACGTTCGCAGGCACTCCCTTGGCTTTCCAATGCTTGATCACCATATTCATGAGAACTTCGTGTTCCATTTGGAGATCTTCATCTGGATCGTAGGCGGGGGCGCCGCGGAGTAGGACCAGGGCCCCCCCTCCTTTTGTATTTTCTATGAGAACCATGGGCAGGACCTTATCTAGTTTTGTCGTTCCGGGCGCCTTCCGCAGGGCCCTTTTGATGATGGGATCCCTGGCTCCAGATAGATAATAGAGCTCTACCCATCGTTTTGCGAATCCAATCAAGTCGGCGTCCCATCCCATCGCGTCGGCCAATATTCCAAGCGACTCCTTGCCATAATCCCGGGCTGCTCGAGGCGCCGCCACGATTGGTTCCCCCCTCCTCGCTTTCGCGAGGTCTGCGTTGAGCCGTGTTATCTGGCGCTCCAACTCCGCCCTCTCTCGTTGCCATTTGGCCGCTTCAGCTTTAATGTTGTCGCTGAATCCCTTGGCGTCCCTCTTGGCTTCATCTAGCTTGCCTTTCAGGGCGCTAAACTGACCGCTCAATTTTTCTTGTTCCGCTTCCCAGTCCGCCAACGTATCCGGAGGACTCGACAGGCCGAGGTCGATGCTGCTTTGGAGATCGGAAGCCTCCTGGTCTACGTCCTCCAAAGCAGCCTGTGTTTCCAGATCCTGTTCCTCGGACGACGCTTGGATGCCCTGGTTACCAAACACATCGTCTATGCTGTGTTGGTACACCACCGGCTCGCCTTCCACCATTCGGTCGGGAGGAGATATCAGGGCTTGTAACAGCTTCATACGGAGGCGCCGATCCTGCTGTTGCTCCGTGGTCATCATCAGGGTGGGGTTGAGCATGGCGGTCACCTCTGGGTGTGGATTCTCTCCTCCGCCCACAAAACGTGTGATGGGATCACCGGCATCCACGCTTCCGGGTACGGTGACATCTCCTACCACCGACACCGTTCTCGGATGCCGAGCGATGACGTCTCGCAGCAGGGCGTCCTGGATGTAGTTCACCGCCACCGAGAAGCGTTTAGACCAGGCTCGATCGCCCCTGTTTTCCCGGAAGATCCTTCCATACACCCGCTGATTCATGGCGATGGTAACCGCGCTCACCAACAGAGGGTCATTGGTCCCACCCTCCTCCAAGATCATGGTTTCCAGCTCGAAGCCTCCGACATAACCCAGGGCGGCTTCCACCACCCGTGTGGAAGGATAGGGATAATCAGGGCTGATATCCTCCGACTCTCGCATCAGCAAATCCCACAGTTCGCCATGATCGCTGGGATCCTTCGGAGAATACCGACGGTCGTCCATCCTTCGCACCAGTCCTGGAATGATCGCCTGGCTCATCGCCGATCGCATTGTCTCGTTCGCGGCCAAGAGTTCCGCCAGCTCGTTTATTATCTCCGAGTAAACCTTCCTAAGCGTCTTCTCCGAGCGTGGCGCAAGCTCCGAAGCTTTCGCTAGGGTCTCATTGATGTCTGGCATGGATCTTTCGGTGGGGACCCCAAGGGGCTCCATTGTTGTTGTTGCTGTCTCCTTCCCCCTTTACGATGTGTTTTCCCCAGGTGTGTGCTAGTTCTATCTTTTACGGACTGAGGTGGTTTGTTTTTGAGAAATAAGGAACAGATACAAAACTCTGTAAGCGCACGACTAGAGTGTTGAGTAGCGAAAGAGGTTTTCCCGTGCATGTACACAGCGTGTCCTCCAGGAAGGACACTCAAAAAAAAAAGGATTTCTTCTACCACCATCTTCTCTCTTTTCCGGCCGCGTTCGTAGCTGACACAAACGTGCTGGTTCTCTCGCGGTGGTGGTGAGTCCGCGGCTTCAACGATCCGTTCGCTGACGATACTTCGGAGGAGACAAACCTTCCCTCCGACGGCTGTGGTTGGGAGCCCTCTCTGGCCAGGACAATAGCGCGCAACATGGCTTCGACAGTTTTTGCTTCGGCCTGAGTCAGCGGGTGAGGCATCTGCTCTCGGTTTGCGTCCTCCGACCGGTCGGTCTTCACGATGTAAGGGATCCTGCGAAGGGACGTCATGGCAGCCATCCACTGAAACTCCTTGAGAGTGGGATCTTCGACTGTTCCTTGCCCCTCCCACAGAACAAACTGATTTTTCTCTGGCTTTCCACTTTGGTCTTTTACAATGCGTCCTTCCTTGTCCCTCACTATCTCTATATCGAGCTCGATCTCGGCGTGGTTGTCCGAGGCTGTCAGAGCGATGATGTTGGCCCACATCTGGCCTCGGCTGGTCGCCTCCTGAACGTACATACCCACGGTTTTTGGATCCTTCAGGGCTCGAGACAACAGAGGTATGCCCTGCGAAGCTGCGTTCCCCAGCTGACGGATCACAGAGTCCTCGTCTCTCGCCAACTCTCCCCATCTTTGGATGATGTCTTGGGCCACGCTAGCTGAAGTGGCTGAATCCCCGATGAACCAGGCTCGAGCAACTGCGGTCTGGGGATAGGTGCGACTGAGTTCCACCACGGCCACATACTCGGTGCGGTCCGGGTCGGCGTCCGAGAAGACCACGCGAGCGAATTTCTCGGAGTGCATCAGGGATCTGCCGTCGTTTTCGGCTTGTTCGGGTTTCCGTGGCTTACTCACGGTTTCGATGGGTGGCATTGGCCCAATGAAGAGTGTCATGGGATGCCTAGCCGCGGCTCGTATGAATTCCTGCCTGGCGTATAGCGAGGCCAGCATGCCGTTTTGGTGAGCCAGTGCCAGCTTCTGATAGTCTTCCTCCCGGCATCCTCCCCCCTCCGGAGCCAGATCCAGACAGAGTTCCGGGCCCAGCAAGACTCCTGATCCAAACTCGCCCCTGGCGCGAATGGTAGGATCGTCTCCCTCGGGGGTAAAAGCCCGCGGGTCTTTGTCGAAAGGGAACCAGGCCAGCTTTCGGTTATATGGAAAACTGAGCACCCCCTCAAAGTCGCGGAAGTTTCTGAGGGCCACTCCTTTGGTTTCTTCGTCGCCGGCGGCAGGGTCGCCCAGCACCTGTGTCATGGTGGTCCACTGTTGGCTCAGGTAGTGTCGGATGGATGCCCTCGATTCCGGCATCTTGGTTGCCATTTCTACAGAACTTCAGGCTCTGGTTTCCTTTTTGCCGAGTGGGCGGTTGTTTTTTCTATCGC
>SDBT01001483.1_pt1 | contig 41492 bp, 23 predicted proteins | sample 2277101 | NCBI WGS metagenome assembly SDBT01 (sample SAMN10404973, study PRJNA504765) | marine sediment metagenome | isolation source: marine sediment core GS10_PC15, 103 cmbsf | place: Arctic Ocean: Southern Knipovich Ridge | collected 2010 | reverse complement strand
GGTGAGACCGAATAGATCGGTGAGCCGAAGCAGGGGAAGAATATGATCCCGGACCTTCGTTACCTCACGGTTATTGATCAGGTGGATCTCTTCATTGGCTACCCTGATACTCTCGACCACGGAGGCCAGGGGGATGGCGTATTGCTCGTCCGAGGCCTCTACCATCAGGGCGGAGATGATGGCCAGGGTTAAGGGAAGCTTGATGGTAAACCGGGTTCCGACATTCCGCTCGCTTTCCAGCTCGATGCTTCCGCTGATTTTGGCGAGGCTCTTCTTGACCACATCCATGCCCAGGCCGCGGCCGGAGACCTCAGTCACCGTCTCGGCGGTGGAGAGTCCGGGAAGGAAGATCAGGTCCATCAGCTCGCGGCGGCCGATTTCATCCTTCGGGAGCAAATCGGCTCGCTCGGCCCTTTTTCGCAGGCGTTCTTCGTCGATGCCTCTTCCGTCGTCTTCCACGGCAATAATAATAAAATTCGATTCCTGATAGGCCCTGATGACGATTTTGCCCTGCCGCGGCTTGCCCAATGCCTCCCGCTCTCCGGGATTTTCAATGCCGTGGTCAATGGAGTTACGGATTAGATGCATGAGGGGCTCCCCGATCTCATCGATCACGGTCTTGTCGAGTTCGGTTTCCTCGCCCTCGAACTTAATCTCGATCTCCTTGCCTTTCTCCCGCGCAAGATCCCGGACGAAACGGGGAAAGCGCATGAACACCTGCTTGAGGGGAAGCATGCGGACTTTCATGATGGCCTCGTGGAGCTCGGTGGTGACTTTACCAATCTGCTCCGAGGTGCTGCTGAGTTCCAGGCCGAGTCCCTTTTCGCCAAAGCTCTCTTTGAACTGGGTATCGATCTGACCGAGCCGGGTGCGGGAGATGACCAATTCCCCCATTAAATTCATAAGGTGGTCCAGGCGCTCGAAATCCACTTTCAGGATGTTAGTCTTCTGGGCGATTGGGTTGGTTGCATTCTCTGTCCCGGCGGTAGGCACTCCGATGAACGATGGGGCAGACTTCGAATTCTCGGCGATAAAATGTTCCAGGTTGGTGATGTCCTTCTTCAAATTCGGATCTGCCGAGCTCTCGGGGGAAATCTTTGAGATAGTATTACGCAGAAGGTTAGCGCTTTGCATAAAGACTTCTACTGAGGCCTCATCCAACGCGATCGATCCTGATTGGAGAGCCTTAAAAAGATCTTCCAACCTGTGGGTATATTTTTGCAGGGAGGAATATCCCATCATCCCTGAGTTGCCCTTGAAGGTGTGAAGCAAGCCGAGAACCTCATTGATCAGTTCGGGATCGGGCTCCTGTCCTACCATCTGCTCCAATTGCAGGAGCAGGCCCTCATAGTCATCGAGGAATTCAAGCGAGACCTCTAAGTAATCCCTGATCAGTTCTTTTTGTTCATCGAAATTCATTGGGATTCTCTTGTCCTGCGGTGGCCGGTTCCTTTTCCTCCGGAGGCGTCTGCGTTCATGCGCTCGGCTTTTTCAAACATCGTTGTAGACCCCTATTTCCTTTAACCGCACCTTCAAGAGGTTTAAGTCTATGGGCTTGTCAAAATGTCTTAGCAAAATTCGGTAATCTCTGTAAGTCAAACAACTCATCCCATTGCCACTTCTTTCATGCGTTCAATTAAAACTCTCAGGTCAAAGGGCTTCTCGAAATACCAGGAGGCACCCTTCTCGTAGGCTTCCTGTTCGATCTCTGGTGATCCGTGGGCGGTCATAATAATCACCCTGGTCCCGGGACTTTTCTCCTGGACATACCGCAGTAGTTCGAGCCCCTCCCGCCTCTGCACGCCGGTTAATCGGATGTCGGCCAGTACCACATCAAAGAAGGTGTTCTTGAGGGCGTACTCGGCCCCCTCAATCCTGGTGGTGGTAATTACCTCCATGCTCTCCGTCTTCATCGCTCTGCTTAGAATTCTCAGGATGCTTTCTTCATCGTCAACTATTAATATTTTTTTTCGATTAAGCATTTTCAATAACCTCCTTTCCCCCCGATGGACATCGGGGCGTTAATACCACTAAATTCCCCCTCACCCTTCCCTCTCCCCCAGGGGAGAGGGAATTATCTCCCCCCTTTGAAAAAGGGGGGAATGGGGGATTTTTCCTCTCACTGCATTGCCACTAATTGTTTTTTCAAAACATTGTCAATAACTGCGAAAAGCGCATTCGGCGTGAAGGGCTTTGTGATGTATCCCTGTGCGCCAAGGCTTAAACCCCTCAACACATCATTCTCTTTGTCTTCCGTGCTCACGACTATGACGGGAATATGCTTGAACTTATCCCCATTCTTTATGGTTTCTAAAAACTGGAGGCCGTTCATCACTGGCATATTGATATCCAGCAGGATGAGATCAATCTCGGAAGACTTGCCAAGCTGCTGTATCGCCTGGTAGCCATTCTCTGCTTCCATGATCTGGCAGGAATATCTCTGGGAAATAAATCGCCGCCACATCTTGCGAGGGAGGGGTGAATCGTCCACGAGCAAGATCGTTCTCAATCTGGGTCCCTCTCTTACAACTGGAGGTTCATTGAGTTCTGCCTGCCTTTCACTTAGCTGTGCTTGAATTTGCTCGATTAATTGGGATGAAGGAAGACGCTTTGGAATGTAGCCATCCGCGCCGCATTCCCGAAAAACCCTTTTGAGTAAACTCTCGTCGGCTGCCGAAAACAGAACAACCTTCATCCCGGGATTCAGCGAGCTTTTCTTGAGAATGCTGCAGATTTTATCTCCCCTGAGGGATGGCATATTGTAATCGAGCAGAACCAGATCGGGCTGGACGCGCCGGACGAAACTTGCCACCCCGGCCCAGAGTTCGCAGGTGTAGACGACGAAATTTGCTTCCCGCAGAATCCGGGAGGTGGTGCGGAGGATAAAAGGCTCATCGTCCACAATGAGTATGGTAAATTTATTTTTAGTTTCAGTCAGCAACTCCCCACTATTGTATGTTTTCTCTTCGATCTCGATTGTATTCTTATGTTCCATTCTTCCCTCCTTTACTTCTACTTAGTTGATGGATGGTCTTCTGGTCATGATGTCCTAAAGTTGTTTTTCCCCTGTTTTTAGAAGTCCGCTCATATTTTTCTACCCCCCATGAAATCGTTTTACTTTTATGAGAGCAAAACCTATGCCAAACACAAATGGGATTAGATTAATGAATAAATATGAGGTAAAAAGGGGCTCATCGACAGGCAATTGTGTAATAGGCATATGCACTTGACACCCCCGATCGATTATTACCTCGATGAATACACATTCCGCTTCAATCGCAGAACTTCACGATCGCGCGGCAAACTTTTTTATCGCTTGGTAGAGCAGGCAGTAGCCATTGAGCCAGTGCTTGGCCGCGCATCCGCGGAGGAGCTACAATCCCATGAAACACAGCGTGTTAATCCTGGGGGTGTCAAGTGCATATGCCTATTGTGTAATTGAAGGTTTAAGAGGAAGGAAATGTTGCGGATTTCCATTAGGAATTCGCGGAATTCCGCAAAGGCAGGGGAACCGCCCTAACTAAATCACATCTTAGATGAGACCATGTTTTTTTAGGCGATCCCGGAAGGTGCTGAGTTTCATTTTCAGTTTTTCCGCTGCCTGGCTTTGATTGTTACCGGCATTTTTGAGAGCAGTTTCCAGAAGATGCCGTTCGTATCGATTCATCTGCTCTTCAAGACTTTCATTTGGCCGCGGTTTCGGCTCGCAGCTATCTTCAATCAGTAGCGGGGTAATGTCCTCATCCGTGATTTCCTGGTTTTGACCGAAGAACAACAGTCTTTCCACCAGGTTGCGAAGCTCCCGCACATTGCCGGGCCATGGGTAATCCTTGAGGCAATCCATTGCCGAGGAAGAAAAATTTAAAGCATCAGCGGGGTATCCAAAATTATGTAATAAATGGGTGATAAGGTAGAGCACATCTTCCGTGTAATCACGCAACGCTGGCAGGTTAAGGGATAGAACATTCATTCGGAAGAAGAGATCCTTACGGAATTTTCCTTCGTCCACCAGTTGTTTCAGATTGCGCTTGGTGGCGGCAATAATGCGGGCTCGGAAAGGGATGGGGCGGGAGCTTCCCACGCGCTCGACAATGCCATCTTCCAGCACGTGCAATAGCTTTACCTGGAGTTCCATGGGGATATCATCCACATCATCGAGGTATACGCTCCCGTTACCGGCTACCTCGAACCGGCCTTTGTGAGATTGACTTGCCCCGCTGAAAGCCCCCTTCTCATAACCGAACAGTTCGCTCTCCAGCACGGTAACGGAATACATGGCGCAACTGACCTTAATCAAGGGCTCTTGCTTCCGGGGGCCGAGGTTGTGGATCATCCGGGCCACCAAGTCTTTTCCCGTTCCCGTTTCCCCCAGGATTAACACCGGTGAGTCCGTCTGTGCTAAGAGCTGCACCTGCTCCCGCAGTTTCTGAATGTTGCGGCTCCGCCCCACCATCGCCTGCTCCTCCCCCTCCTGTAGGCGCTGGCGCAACATGATGTTTTCGTCCTTGAGTCGGTGCAGTTCTTCGATTCGTTTAATAACGATTAGCACCTCTTCACTGGAGAATGGTTTTGTCAGGTAATCATATGCCCCTTTCCGAATGGCCTCCACCGCCGTTGCAACAGTACCATAGGCGGTCATTACCACCACATATAGATTCGAGTTCAACTGCCGGGCCTTGCTGAGAAACTCGATCCCATTCATCCCCGGCATGCGGAGATCAGTAACCACCACATCCGCCATCTTGTCCTCCAGCATTTTCAGGCCTTGCTCGGCGCTCGGCGCATCCCTCACAACATGGCCGGCCTCACCCAGATCATCCCGAAGTGTGATCCGCTTAATGTCCTCGTCCTCAACAATCAGGATGTTCATTATGTCTTCTCGCCGAGTCTAACTGGTCTTTTTAATGGCGGGAAGAAATATCCGAACCAGAGTCCCTTTCCCCGGTTCACTTTCCACCTGGATATCTCCCCCGTGCTGGGACAGAAACTGCCTGGTTATACTCAACCCCAACCCGGTTCCCTCGCCGGGTGCCTTGGTAGTAAAAAATGGATCAAAGATTTTAAGTAACATCTCCTCGGGCATTCCTCTGCCATTATCACGGATCTCCACCTTTACCGCATCATGATCATTCAAATCCGCGGATACGACAATCTCTCCTTCCCCGGAGACAGCGGTATAAGCATTAAGCAAGACATTCAAGAAAACATTAAACAGTGCGGTGATATCTCCCTGTACCCAAAGCTGCTGCTGGTTTCTAATATCAACAACTAACCTGACTTCCGGCCGATCCACCCCTTTCATGGCAAAGCGAACGGCATCTTCCACTATCTCGGATACATCCACCGGCTCAAATTGGAGCACTTCTTTGCGGGAAAACCTAAGCAATTGATGGATCACCCGGCTCATGCGTCCGAGAGCATCATCCATCAGATCCAGGTATTCCATATTTTGCTCCTGATTCTTAGGATGCTCTCGAATCCGCCGGATGCAATTCTGGAGCCCATCCAATGGGTTATTAAGATCATGAGCGATCCCTGCTACCAGAACACTAAGACTTGTCATTTTCTCTTCCTGGATCAGATACTGCTGATCCAAAAGCTCCTGGGTGATATCCCTTATAATCAGGAGCGCGCCCTGGTATTTTGCCGATTCGTCCCGCAGAGCTAGTGCCGAACATTCAAGGTATCTCCCCTCGATACTGAGGCGTCGAGCGGGACGGGCTATCTCTCGCCCCGAGGCCAGAACCTCGAGGTCGGAGAGGATTTCATCCGCATCGGGTGCCGGTATATGTTTATGTAAATCACTGGAAAGATCTGATTTCTGCAGAATCGAAAACATATCAAGGAATTGCTGGTTCCGGTACACTACCCGGTTATTCCGATCCAGTTGAAGAATGCCTGCCCGAATCGTCTCGACGATGGTAGCCAGACGGTTGAGTTCGGTTATGTCGTACATTATGTGGACCGAACTGATCGGGACACCAGAATCATCAAACACCGGGGTCGTTGTGAGGAGAAAATGCTTTTTAAAACGGGGCTCGTAGATCTCGGCAGTATATTCTTTTCCATTGGTTATGCTTTTATGATGCAGGCAAAAACCGGGGGGGGCGGAAGTCCCATGGACGCACTCGAAACAAAGCTTCTTAAAAATCTCATCGTGACTAAGTTGAAGTGCCTTTAGCGCCGTCCGGTTGGCACGAATGATCCGGTAATTGGTGTCGAGGAGCATTACCAGGGCCGGCATGGCGTCGAATGTGGTCTCCCATTCGTCAGCCGCTTCCCGGAGCGCATCCTCCGCCCGCTTGCGATCAAGAGCAATCGCATAGATATCCGCCAGGCGTTCTACCAGCTTAAGATCACGCTCAGCATACGGGTGATCCGAATTGGCCAGGGCCACCTGACCGACCAGCGTTTCGCCAATTACTGCCGGGGCGGATAGAAATTGACGGATGGGAACATGGCCCGGAGGGGTTCCTGATGACCGGGGGTCATTCTCCGGAGAGTTAGTCAAAAGGGGCTTCCGGTTATTCAATACCCAACCCCAAAGCCCTGAAAATTTATCAAAAACGATAGATTTATCTTCCACCTGGCAAGCATCCCAAATATCTCTGGTAAGGGTAACAGCAATAAAATGACCTGTTGATGGATCAATATAACCTACATAACCGAACTCACTGCTTGTGAGACGCCTTGCATGTTCCAACACGAGATAAGACATATCGTCAATGGATGCCATCGAGATAAGTGCGCTGGATAACTTGGCTAAGGCTGCATTGACCCCCGCCTCCCACGAGAGCGCCCTCGTAGCCTCGTCGCGCTCTCGGATGCGGCGTCCCAGGCGTCGGGCTTCTATACCGATTCCGCTCAGGCCCAGAATCAAGATGAGTCCATGACCTAACGAGATGATAATCATGTGCGAGCGGGCGATGGCCCATAGGGGCGCCATGGGAACCGAGACGCTGATCCCGCCGCGTATGTCGCCGACTTTGTATCCCTGGGCACCGTGGCATTTGAGACATCGCTCCTCGGTGATCAGCGGGCGCATCAGGCGCATGTGGGCCTCTCCGTCGAGTTCCTCGACCGAGCTGACTTCTATTGTGCCATGCTCAAAGGCCCGGAGCGCCTCTGCCTCCCATGGGTCGGGGGCATTCTCCGGACGGATCGGATTAAGGCTTGTGATATGGCCACGCAGACCATATTGCTGGGTTCCCAGCTCGTGAACTTGTCGCGTCATGTAGGCCGGGTTAATCAGCGTCAGGCGGCGCCCTGAGGGGGTCATGATGTCGCGCTCTTCGACAAAAGAGAGGTAGGGATTGGGTGGCGTCTCCTCGCTCACGGGAGCGTAGACCCCACCGTGGCTGGTGGCCCATCGGCGGTAGACAAGATCCTTTTCAAAGGCGGTTCGCGCGTGATAACGCGCTTCCTCCATGGTCTCGCGTCTCTGGTAAAACAGATTCCACAGCAACACCGTGAGGACAAACACCGTCCATAAAGCTACCTGCACCCAGACAAAGCGTCTCAGACGTATCTGATTAGAGTCTTTCAAGCCGGATTCAGCCATAGTCATTTCCTCTGTTTTTTCTTGATCATCCACACTGTTCACCTTTTGCGTCGCAACAATTATGCCAATACCACAATTATGGCTGTATCTGGAGAAGCCCGGATACTTCCATATCCTCTGGCAGAAGCTAAGCAGCTTCTGCCTTAATTTCCTTTCAGAGCATTCTCTCTAAGATCTTCCCAGGATTTCCTATTAAAATTGAACTGACCCCGATGGAGAGAAGATTTCCCTTAATCTTAGGCTGGAAGCACTTCTTTAGCTTGAAAAGAAAGGGAACGATAAAATAGTCAACTCAGCTTATATTCTTCAGGGCGGTAAAAATCTCTTCGGCATTTTGATACCTACCTTCCGGCTTCTTTTCCAGACACCGAATAATAATTCGCTCCAACTCCTCCGGCATCTGGGGATTGATACTCCGGGGAGAGGGGGCAGGAGAATGAACATGATGATAACCTACGTCTCCTTCCCTAAAGGGAAGTTCACCAGTAGCCATCTCGAAGATAGTGACCCCCAGAGAGTAGATATCGGCTCGGTGATCAACCTGTTCCCCTAAGGTTTGCTCAGGAGACATATAATAGGGAGTCCCCCCCACGATAGTCTGATCCTTCATTACCTCCTTCAGAACCTTAGCCAGGCCAAAGTCCATTATCTTAACCACCTTCTCCTGGGTCCACATAATATTAGCGGGCTTGATATCTCGATGAACGATCCTCATCTTATGGGCATACGCCAGACCCTTGCAGACCTGCCCGGCAATCAGAACTACCGCGGGAACGGAGAGAACCTTCTGCTTACTAAGGATCTCCTTTAAGGTTGAACCTTCAATATATTCCATGGTTATATAAAAATCCCCTTTCTCATCCTGATCCATATCGAAGACAGTAACGATATTAGGATGACTCAAAGCCGCGGTAGCTTTAGCCTCCCTCTGGAAAAAATTAATGGCATTGGGGTTTTCACTAAAGCCCTTGGGCAAGACCTTATAAGCAACCACCCGGTCAAGAACCAAATCTTTTGCCTTATACACAACTCCCATTCCTCCATGACCTATCACCTCCAGCATCTTGTATCGCGCCTTCTTTTCCTCCTTCAGCTCCGAATCAGTAGCCGACCCCACACTTGTCTGAGCATAGAGATCGCGCGTGACCTTGGACTCGGATGCTGCCTCCACCTTCTTTTTCACATCATATATCCGGGAAGCCACATCCTGATAATAATAATCCAGGCCCAATATCCTCTCATAAACACCTAATGCCTCTTCAAACTCCCCGCTTTTCTCCATCACTGTCGCCAGATTATAATAAGAGCCAATATTGGACTGAGTAAGATCCTCATTCCTGATGGCCTCCTGATACTTCTTGACGGCCAGAGACAACATCCCTTTTTCTTTAAAGATATCTCCCAGCATATTGCAGGCATTTTGGTAATCAGGTGAGTCCCTCTCTACTCTCTGCAGAAATTTAATTGCATTATCATTAAGACCCTTCTTTCTGAGCTTAGTCCCGGCAAAGTAGAACTCCCCGGCCTTCTCCAGAAGTGCTGTCTCCTCCTGGCCCTCCCCAATCTGGCCAAATAGCTCGGCCGCCGCCTTATACTCACCTGCCTGCCGGTAGGCCTGGGCAGCCTTCTTTAATTCCCCGGCCTCCTTATATATTCCCGCTGCCTGAGGCAGATCTCCTCCCTTCTCATAAAGCTCGCTGGCCTTCAGAGCATCGCCCAGTTCTTTCCGGAGCTCAGCAGCGTTCAGGTACTCCTCTGCCTTCTCGAAGTACTCTGCGGCCTCGATCTTTTGTCCATTCTTTAAATAGGTCTGTGCCTTAAGCAGTGCGCTCTGCTTCTGCTCTCCTAACTCTTCCAGAACCTCCGCTGCCTTCATCGGCAAACCCGCCTTGAGATAAAGCTCAGATGCCCGGGAATAATCTTCCAGCCCACAGCAGCACTCCGCCGCCCGACTGTACAGCCCTCCCCTTTCCCAGATCCTTGCTGCCCTTCCGGCCTGATTAACTTTTTGATAAAGATCCCCACTTCTGGCTGCCATCTCCCTAATGGGTCTACAATTCTCCGGGGACAAATCCTCGGGGAGCAGGGAGGCAAACTCATCAACTGATTCCTCTAACATTCGCCCGGCCTGCTCAAAATCCTTCCCTTTGAGATACATCTCTGCCGCCTTCCGGAAGAAGGAGATCTTCTGAAAATACTCCCCGGCCCTTAAGAAATCATTAGCCCGCTCATACATCTCCGCGGTTAATCTATATCTACGGGCCTTGCGATAATTTGTTGCTGCCTGCGCGTACTTATTCAATCGAGCATAAAGGGAGGCTGCCTTCTCAAACTGCTCAATCTCCTCATATTTCTGGGCTGCCTCTTCCAACCTGTCTTGTTTGACAAAAACCTTAGCCAGCTTAAACTGAGCATCAGCTCTAAGAAACATCTTTACCGATGCCTCCCACTGGCCGATGCTCTGAAACAGCTCACCCGAGTTCAGATAATCACCCTTTTTAGCAAGCTTTTTCGCCCGCTGTAAAATTTGCTTTGCCTGATGCTTATTCATTCCTCGGGGCGAATGCCTAACAATCCCCCTCCTTGTTCTTAACCATAGCCAGAGGAGGAGCAAGAGCATGATATATAGAATGACAGTAGCGCTCCCTTCATTCCAGTTCTCCCAGAAAAGGGCCTTACTATAGTTAATCCCCTCCGAAAGATTCTCTCTCCAATAATCCAGAGAAAAAGCCTTATCTTTTTTACTTATCGTCTCCCACATCCTATCTCCGAGAAATTAAGAAAAGAAATGTCAGCAACTTGTCCTGAGCATGTCGAAGGATATGCTGATTATTATGCCGGTGGTAATTGGGAAATAAAAGCCAAAGTTATCTTTTTTGATATAGATATCCCCGGGCAGCCTCCCCAGCCAGGAAATCTTTGCCCCGAGGGTGAGGACTACTCCTAAGGCTGCCAATGATAGGCCCAAAATGATGAGTAGCCTTCCGATACCTCCCGGACCATCCATATAATAAAATATAAACTATTCCCCCGTATTGATCAAGAAAAAATATCCAATGACCAATCCGCCTTCTGCTGAATAGATTGTAGGTTGTAGATTTCAGATTATGGATATTAACCAAATGAGGAGGGATAGTAAGGCCAAAAACTATAGGTGAGTGGGGCGTGGGCACTATTGACGCTAACCCGCTGTTTGTGACCGGACCTAATGGCGATTATTATTTAAGTCAAATTACCGCCCGGGAGGATTATCATTCTATTATTGTTCCTGCTCTGGTTACCTTGCTTTTGACTTTAGCCGGGATGGTTTATTCGGCTTAATATTCTTTCTATCCATCCTGCCCGGTCAATTTGGCCTCTAATTTTTCTTTTAATTGGTCCCTTTCCTCCCTGAGCTCCTCCCGTTCCTTTTCCAACTGTGGCCCTACTATCTTAAATTCTTCCATTATCTTATTGGCTTCTGTCAATCTTATCTCAAGAGTCTTTATTTGCTCTTTAATCTCTGCTCCCGCCTCCCCCTTCTCCTCTAATTTTTGTTGGTATTCCCTTTCAATTCTATCCCTTTCACTTCTTATCTCCTCAAGTTTTAGCTTCAACTCCTTGGTCTTTTTAACAAGTTCCCCTACCTTACTTAGCTTCTGCTCATCCTTCTCCAGGCTCTGCTGGAGATTCCTTACCTCCTTCTCCAAGGCTTCTTTTTCTACCAAGAGAGCTTCCTTTTCCGCTTCCTCAATTTGACATTGCTTAAGCAAATCCTCCATTGCCGGAGTTGCCTGAACTTGCCCTACTTTAAGCTTCTCTATTTCAGAGATTTTTCTCTCCAGATTAATCTTCTCCTCCTGGAACCGCTCTAACTGGCTACGCAGCCCTTTCCCTTCCTCCTCTTTTTCGTCTAATTGGGCTTCATACTCCGTTTTCATCCGGTCTTTCTCGTTACTGAGCTCCTTCAGTTCCGTCTTAAGCCCCCTGGTCTTTTCGACGAGTTCTCTTACTCTATTTAACTTCTGTTCACTCTTCTCCAGACTTTGCTGGAGACCCCTCACCTCCTTCTTCAGGGCCTCTTTCTCCTTCAAAATTCGCTCTCTATCCTCTATCTCTTTTTCAAATTGCTTTAAAATTTTTTCCTTCTCGGCATTTGCCTGCTCCAATCTCTTCTCAAGTATCTCTATCTCCCTTATCAGCCCTTCCAGCTCAGAGACTCTCCTCTCCAGAAGACTTTTATCCTCTCCAAGCTTGCCCAATTCCTCTTGAAGCACTGTCTCATTCCTCTGCTGCTCCTGCAAATTCTTTCGGAGCTGCTCCACCTCCTTATGCAATTCCTTCCCCTCTAACAGAACCGCCTCTCTTTCTACTGAATGCTTCTCTTCCCGTGCTCGTACCTCTTCACTCAATCTTTCTCTTGCTTCATCTCTCTCCTGCCTAATACTGCGTAAATCCTCCTGCAAAACCAAAATCTGGTTCTCCTGCTCCTCAATCCTATTCTCAAGTTTCATCCTGTCCTCAAGAAAATCATGAACCTTTACTTCCAGCTCGGCATACTCTTCCCGGGTCCCCTGAATACCAAGCAGGTTCTCGACCTTAATCTTCATATCTGAATCGCTGAAGGGCTTGGACAGGTAATCATTAGCCTTGACCTTGAGTTTTCGATGCTTCTCGAAGTCCCCGGACTTGGCCACCGAAGAGATCAAAATCAGGGGGGTCTTCCGCAGCTCCTTATCTTCCTTTATCTTTTTGCAGATCAGGTAACCACTTACATCCGGAAGTTCCACCGAAAGGATAATCAACGCCGGGTTCTCGTCCTTTACCCGAGCAAAACACGCCTCACCCTCACTTTCCACCAGGCACTCATACCCCATACCCTCCAGGAGAACAGAAAGCTTTTCAATAATTGACTGATCGTTATCGACAATCAATATTTTGGGATTCATTCGCTGCTACTTCCTCGGTAAAGTTGGGCTCCCGATTATCTCCCGATTACCTACAAAAGGCCGGCGGGCATCGATATGTCCGGCCAGGGTTTCTCTAATCTTCTCTCCTTCAATAAGTATCTGAACCCTTTTAATCTCCGGAAAGTTCAGGATCAGGGAGTTTACAATTGAATAAATAGTATGTAGCTCTGCTGAACTCCCTCCGGGATGATTAGCCGCCAGCTCCCGGGTGAAATCCACATAGACGGTCCCCCGTTGATCGAGATACAGTTTCCTTAGCTTGGTATCCCGGGGAATAGTGGAACCAAGATCACCTTTTGGCCCTTTGATCAGCTCATGGATCAACTGTTTGGCCTGGCTCACCAGATCTTGAGTCAGGTCAATCTCTCTGCTCTCAGGCAACAATCTATCCCTTGTATAATCCGAAAAAAAGACCTTTACTTCTTGTTTTTCCTTCGCGGGGGAAGATGGAGGTAGTGGGGACAAAGGCTCTTTCCTCTCTGGCAAGAGGGTTTTAAAAGGTTGATAATAAAAAATGACTCCGGCCACAATTATCAACGAAATCAGAATCCCGAGAAAAACAAAGAGGGTTCTTTGACCATATTTTTTTAATGGGAGCCTCCGCTTTCTCCGTTTTGCCGCTGACATACTAAATTTCTACCTACCTTACTTGCTCTTACCCTTGATAAACCTCTAATTCTCCTTTAAAATAAGCCAGATTCAGGGTGTTGTCAAGAAATTTAAATACTCCCGAGCCACTTATCATTGGAATCTTTTCCGCTATCTGATAAGATTACTCAATATGAACCGAGTTGGCTTTACTACAACTATACCCATTGAGATCCTTCTGGCTGCTGGCCGCCAACCAGTTGATCTCAACAACCTTTTCATTACCGACCCCCGCCGAAACGAGTTGATTGAAAAGGCTGAGGCTGAGGGATTTCCCCGAAACATCTGCGGCTGGATCAAGGGCATTTACTCCACCACCCTGAAGGCGGGAATTCAGGAAGTCATCGCCGTAACCCAGGGAGACTGCAGTTATACCCACGCCCTGATTGAGCTCTTCCAAATGCTGGCGATAAAAGTAATCCCCTTTGCCTACCCTTATGACCGCAATCCCGAACTCCTGAGTGCGCAGCTTAAAAGCCTGATGGATTATTATCAGGTCAGCGACGAACAGGTTCTTCCTTCCAAAAGAAGGCTGGATGCTATCAGGAGTAAGGTTCACCGCATTGATGAGTTAAGCTGGAAGGAAAACATTGTTTCCGGGTTCGAAAATCACTATTATCAGGTCTGCACCACTGATATGAATAGAGATTTAAAGGCATTCGGGCAGGAAGTGGACCGATTCCTCGGAGAGCTAAAGACTCGTTCCCCTTTTAAAGAGCGCCTTCGGCTGGGCTATCTTGGCGTTCCTCCCATTTATGATGCCCAGGAATTCCATGGCTTCTTAGAATCCCGGGGGGCAAGGGTGGTATTTAACGAGATCCAGCGCCAGTTCAGCATGCCCTATCCTACCTCATCCCTACTGGATCAGTACTCACGCTATACCTATCCCTACGATATCTTTGGAAGGATCGACGATATCCTTCATGAAGCAAAAATAAGAAAAATAGATGCCCTTATCCATTACTACCAATCTTTCTGCCATCGTCAGATCGAGGATATTATTATCCGCCGCAAGATCAAGCTCCCCATTCTCAGCATCGAGGGAGACAGATCATTCCTCCTGGATGCCCACACCCGGCTTCGTATCGAGTCCTTCCTGGAGATACTCGGGTAAGGGTCTGGATCTCGCCCATAATCCTTCTCCACCTCCTACCCCCCCCTGTCCTACGAAGCCTTGGCGAAGTAGGATGCTACTCCCTTCCGCCGTCGTTCCGATGGACATCGGGACTATGGCGGACAGGTCTACTCCCTCCTACTGCAAGGGTCTGAACCTCGCCCATGATTCTTTTCCACAGCTCATCTCTCCCCTCCCCGGTTAATCCGGAAAAAAGAACCAACCTTTCTTTTTCTACCCCGAGGAATTCTCTAATTACCTTTTGCTGTCTTTCCCGCTGATTTCGGGAAAGCTTATCCGCTTTGGTCAGAACGAAAAGGGATGGAATCTTAAGGGATTCCATCCAATCCAGTAAATCTCTATCTCCGGATGAAGGATCCCTTCTGATATCAAGGATCACTACTACTGCTCGCAAATTCTTCCTGACCTTAAAATACCCCTCCACCAGCGGCTTCCAGGCCCCTCTAAGCCCACGGGGTACCCGAGCATACCCATAGCCCGGCAGATCCACAAAGAAAAACTTATTATTTATCTTAAAAAATACAATCGATCGGGTTTTGCCCGGAGAACTGCTAGTTTTAGCCAGATTTCGATGTTTAAGCAAAGTATTGATCAGAGAGGATTTACCCACATTAGATCTGCCAGCAAAGGCTATCTCCGGAAGGCTCTCTTTAGGTAAATCCGAGGTTTGGAACGCACACTTGATGAACTCAGCCGAGCTAATCTTCATCTACTCATCCTTTTATCAGACAGTAATGTAGAGCCAGAGGAAATCTAACATGTTAGCGGTAATTGGCCAGGTACTTCTCCAGCCTTTCCATCCCTTCCTGGATCTTCTCCAGAGAGACTGCATAGGAGAAGCGCAGATACCCTTCGGTGTTCTTACCGAAGTCGATCCCCGGGCTCACCGCTACCCGAGCCTGCTTAAGGATATCAAAGGCAAGACGATATGAGTCCTGGCTGAATCTTTTTGCATTGGCCAGAACATAAAAGGCCCCGGTGGGTGGAGAGGAGATTCCAAAACCCAGCTCCTTCAGTCTCTTGATCATAAACTTCCTTCGGGTATCATAGATTCCCCGCATCCGGGCTACATCTCGGGAAGCCTCTCGCAGGGCAGCAATACCTGCCCACTGGACGAAGCAATTAGCGGAGATGAAAAGATTCTGGTGAAGTTTCTGCATTGGACGGGCAAACTCCGGAGGAACAATGACATAACCCAGCCTCCACCCGGTCATTGCATATAGCTTGGAGAAGCCATTAAGCACAAAGGCCCGATCAGTGAATTCCAGAATGCAGTGCTCCTTGCCCTCGTAGACTAATCCGTGATAGATCTCGTCGGAGATAATCATGGGTCCCAGCGGAGCGATCTCTTTCATCCTCTCGGAGGAGAGCAGATTACCAGTAGGATTTGAAGGTGAGTTGATCATAACCCCCTTTGTCCTCGGGGTAATCTTCTTCTGGATTTCCTTCGGTCGGTACTGAAACCCGTCTGCCTCGTGAACCTCCACGAAGATCGGGACTCCGTCGACCAGGCTGACGAAATTCGGGTAACAGGGATAATGAGGGTCGGAAATGATCACCTCCTCTCCCGGATCCAGCAGGGCATAAAACACCAGAAGAAGGGCCGGGGAGGTACCGGAGGTAACCAGAATTTGTTCAGGGGTGAGCTTAACCCTATATTTGTCCAGATAATGCTCGCAGATAGCCTCCCGAAGCTCAATCAGCCCCAGGCTGTGGGTATATTTGGTCTTCCCCTCCCGCAGTGCCTCCTTTGCCGCTTCCTTAATGCATTCCGGGGTATCGAAATCAGGCTCCCCTATCTCCAGGTGGATGATATCCTCTCCCTTCCTCTCCATCTCCCCGGCCTTCTCTAACACCTCCATTACAATAAAGGGAGGAATTTCTTGTGCTTTCCTGGAAACCATCTGTTCGTAATAAGATTCTTTTTTTAAAACTCTATCCTCTAAGCTAAATTTTGTCAAGACAGACAATAACAGGAGTTTCCCCAAAAAATTCTATAAATTCTCTATACAGGATAGCCGGGGCTTTCAAGCCCCGGCATTTAGTCCGCCTCAGACTTGTAGGGGTGGACCTCTCCTTCGACAAGCTCAGCCGAGCAAAAGCCCCGCCTATCCACTCTTTGCCTAAAAAACGGGGAAAGTCCTGAGACTATAATCATACAGAAGAAGAGGATACAACTGGAAAATTGACTTGACATTATTTGGCATGGTTCATATCATGCTCGGAGATATGGACTCACATGAGTAACAAGAATTTAGGCAGAATTAAGTGTCCTCAGAAGGAGAGAAAAATGAATTGCGAGACTATTATTTTTAAGAAAGAGGCCGGTATAGCTACAATAACCTTGAATCGTCCTGACCGCTTAAATGCCATAACTATTCAGATGGCCGAGGAATTGCTTGATGCAATTGATGATTGTCACCGAGACGCTGATGTCAGGGCAGTGGTTATCAGTGGTGCTGGACGTGCTTTCTGCTCAGGAGCCGATATAAAGTCCGATGCTTCTACCGCCCCTCCGCCAGAGCATATTGGGAAAATTACAGAGATTCTTCATAGGCTAATTTTAGAGATAAGAAACTTAAAAAAGCCGGTAATAGCCTCAATTAGGGGCCATGCCAGCGGAGCAGGCTTCTCCCTCGTCATGGTCTGCGACCTCGCCATCGCCTCGGAAAACGCTAAATTCAACCTCGCCTTTGTAAAGATCGGCTTAGTTCCGGATCTCGGCGCAACATACTTTTTGCCCCGTCTGGCGGGTGCGAAAAAATCCAGCGAACTCTTCTTTACTGGTGATTTCATTGATGCAAAAGAAGCGGAAAAGATAGGTACTGTCAACAAGGTAGTCTCTGATGAGGATCTGGAGAGAGAGACTATGAAGTTGGCAGCCAGGTTAGCTAAGGGCCCAACCTTAGCCATCGGTAGAACTAAGACCTTAATCAATGAAGGATTCACGAACACCCTGAAGTCCCAGTTGGATAATGAGCGTCAGATTCAGATTCTATCTGCGGGGACAGAGGATTATACTGAAGGGGTGGCGGCTTTTCTTGAGAAAAGGGAACCTAAATTTAAAGGGAGATGAAGATTATACGGCCCGGAAGGCGTATTCTTATAATTCCAATTCCTCCGCAATCTCCTGCATAGCATTCAGAGCTAACTGGCAAAATTCACTAAGTTCTATACCTATTTTTTCGCATTCAAGAATAATATCTCTATCAACCGATCGGGCAAATGCTTTTTCTTTCATTCGTTTAACAACAGATTTTGCTTTGACACTGGCCAATTTTTTATCAGGGTAAACCAGTGCGGTTGCAACAATTAATCCGGTGACAGTTTCACCACAGGCTAAAGCATATTGGAAACGGGTATTCCTTTTTTCCCCATGCGCTTCTTCATTATGCATCTTTATTGCATCTATTATTTCCGGATCAACTCCTCTCTCCGTTAGTATATCCGCAGTTTTTAATCCATGCACCGAAAGGTCACTCTTAACTGTCTCTACATCTAAATCATGCAACAGGCCTGCCAAGGCCCATTTCTCTTCATCCTCACCGATTTTTTTAGCCAGAGCCCGCATAACCGCTTCACTTGCATAACAGTGTTTTAGCATATTTGGATTCTTTATGTAGTTATTTAATAACTCTATCGCTTCTTCACGATCTATACCAAATTTTTTATTCATTTCCATAATTCCAGACCTCCTTTATATAGTCTACATCCATTTGGTACCGCCAAAGAACGCCTGGGCTATTAATCCAGCAATAGGAGGGAAGAAGAATGTGCTTGCAATGCGAATGAGCGTGAATTTCCAGCCTAATATTCCTACTTCCATCGGCAATCGACTAACTGCCCATAATGACCACCCGGTCAAAAATGCAACCATAGTTCCCACGCTGGCCCCCGAGCGCAGGAGTCCGGCCGCGACGGGCAAGCTGACAAAAGGGCCTCCGGGAGCCAACCCACCAGCTATCGTCCCGATAAGTATTCCTCGCATACCAGATTCCATACCCACCCATTTTGACAGTAACTCCCGGGGCAGAAGAACCTGAACCATACCGGCCACGATAAATGCGAAAACCAATAACGGCAGGACTTCAACCGTCATATTCATTGCCGATCTCATACCGCTGATGTGTTGCCCCTGTCCTTTATAGTACCCTATGAAAAGAAGAATAATTGCAAGCACTCCCAGTATTATTGTCGGAATTAACATCCTTGAATTCCTCCTCTTGCTTGTTGACACCTTTTCTCCCATATTTTCTCACTTAATTATTAATTTTATATAAAAAAAGACACTTCCCACATCTTCATTTATATCACACGCAAGAAAAAATGGGAAGTGTCCGATTTTAGTAGAGTATCGATTTCTGTTTTACAATATCCTTTATTTTAGATTACTTACTCATCTGGTTTTCGATCTTCTTTTCTTCCGGGTATAATGGGCCTTCAAGATTCCCAAAACCGAAAGGGGAAGCAGACAGATAAGGATGGCTACCCCGAATTGTCCGGTTCTAAATTGATCCTGTCCACCGATAGTTTCGCAGCTACATCCCGTACGGCCTATTACAGTTGTGACCCCCGCGGCCCCTACTCTAAAACTGGCGGTCTCGGTCCAGCTACTGTAGGCCTGACCATCAAAGGCCCTTCCCCGCCAGTAGTAGGTTTTGTCACCTTCAAGTTCTGGCTCCACCACCCAGGAAACGGTAAACTCATCTTCGCTGATACCAACTATCGTTGCTACCATATCATAAAGCTGCCTATCGCTAAATACCTCAAATTCATAGGTTAACTCATCACCATCGGCATCAAAACCTTTATTCACAACCAGGGTGGGGGTAGTAGTGTTAATAACCTCACCAGCTCTGGGGGAGATAATAGTAACCCCGGTGGGGATATCATTGGCAGTATTAACCGTAAAGGAACTTACAATAGACCAACCACTTTCCTCCCCGTGCTCATCCACGGCTTCAGCAATCCAGTAATAGGTAGTATTCTCAGTTAATCCTGCGTTAACGGTCCATGCGGTTACATTTCTCAGTTGATCCTCGGCCACGGGACTCGAGAGGGAAATTATCCTGGTTAGTTGAGTATCCTGATAAACTTCAAACAGATAGCTTAGCTCATCTTCATCAAGGTCAATAGAATTAGCGACAATTAGTATCGGTGTCGCTACCGTAACTTCTCCACCATCGGAAGGATTAACCGGAACCGGCACTGAGGGAGGGTCGTTAAAGCAATTGGCAAAGAACTGGCCGTTTACCCAGTTACTACTTGTCTGGCCATCAAAGGCCCTCGCCCTCCAGTAATAATGAGTATTATCCTGTAAGGTCGGCGGCTGCCAGGCAGTAGTATCCGTTCCCTCGACTATTGCCGGAGATCTACTGGTAGGATTGGAAAAGTTCTGGTTCTCACTAATCTCGAAGTAATAAACGAGGCTATCCCTATCCAGGTCATAGGAATTCTCAATAATGAGCAGGGGCTCAAGGCTGGTAACTTCTGCTCCTTGCTGAGGTTCCACTATTTCGGGATCGCTGGGAGCATCGTTGGCAGTATTGACGAAGAAGGAAGCAGTGGGCATCCAAAGGGAACTACTGCCATGTTCATCCTCCGACCGGGCTCGCCAATAATAAAGGGTATTATCGCTCAGAGCTACTAAAGGAGCCCAGGAAGTCGTCCCCGCTCCCCCCTCGGGCTGGGCAGAAGACTGCTGTAATTCAAAGCTGTTAAAGGTAGAAACTATGTCGATCTCAAAGAAATAGGTTAACTGGTCATTATCAACATCAATAGAATTATTTACCTGCAGGGTGGGACTGAGCGTACTTACCGCACTACCCTCCGGAGGAGCGCTGAGATCGGGAGGAGTTGGGGGATCATTGGCGGTATTGACAAAGAAACATGCCACTACCCCGCTGAGCGGTCCCCCTACCATCATCCAGTCGCTGTAGCCTTTGCCGTCAAAGGCCCGCGCCCGCCACCAGTAGTAGGTATTATCCTGAAGTTCCAACTCAATATTTTTTTCAGTGGTATTATCTTGTTCGGGGACACCGGTAACGCCCCACACCAGATTGAGTAGGGAGACATCCTGGTAGAGTTCAAACTCATAGCTTACCGGGTCGCCATCAGGGTCTGAGGAGTTATTAATCGAGATTGTCGGGTACAGGGTCTCTACCTCAGAGTTCATTTCCGGAAAGTTAAGGGAAGGGGCAGTGGGGGCATTACTGACTACGGGATTAGTCCCTCCCAGGTATTCATCAATATTAGTAATTCCATCGTTATCCGGGTCCCCATCGGCTCCATTATCACCCGTGGGATCATCCGGGTCTAATCCATAGCTTTCTTCCCAGGTATCAGGGAGTCCGTCGCCGTCGTTATCCATGAAGGCAACCTCGATAATATAGCTCTGGGTGGCGAATCCACCATTACCGTCAGAAACCTCAATACTGACTGAATTGTCCCCGACCTGGGAGTAAGCCGGGGTCCATTCGATGAGCCCATTCAGGGGATCAATGCTCATCCCGAGAGGGGAAAGGGTTAAGCTATAAGTTAGCGGATCGTCATCTATGTCAAAGGCCTCAACATCATAGGTATAAAGAGAGCCCTCCGTTGCTGCCGTTGGTGCCACTGAAGTAATAATCGGAGGATTATTTACTTTCAGAGTAACCGGAACTACGATCTGGCCTTCCTCCGGATCGTTGCTGGAGATAAGGAGGCTGGCTGTGTAGGTTCCAGCATTTAGCTCACTCGCATCGAAAACTACTTCAATCTCGGCTGAGCCTCCCGGGGAAATACTGCCCGAGGCAGGGTATTCGACAAGCCAGGAGATCCCCTGAAAGATCTGGATTGCCAATCCATCGTGCAGATACGCCGCGTTGTAGATAATCTCCAATCCCACAGTACCATCATTATTTTGGATGCCCACGGTAGCACTGTCAGTTGGCCCACCCATTTCTTGATACTGGAGGGTGATCTTACCGGAGGGGGTAAGAATGATCTCAAAGGTGTATGGGCCTTCGTTGTTAATGTTTATGACATCATGGAATGCGACTATGAGGAGATCATTTCCGTTCGAGTAGTAATAGGCCCTTCCTCCCTGAGTGAAGTCAAGGTCATCCCAGAAGGAGGCGATTAGGTTAGTAGGGGCAAAAACATCGGGGAGGGACTGATTGGCGAAGCTGGTAAAGGTGCTGTCAAAGCTAATCCAGCCGTTGCTGCAAAAACGGAAGGTATTAAAGAGGTTCCCATAGAAGGGGAAATCAAAACCGATACCAAAGGGTCCAATATTACTATCATCACCCAAACCGGTAATCTCTGTCCCTACTGCGGAAATATCAATCCAGTTGAAGACCGGGCCTTCCGGATCATCACTATCGATCCACTGGTAGCCCGCTTCATCAGGACCCCCACTGATAGTAATCGGGCCTGTAGCTTCCTCCAGGATTTCAAAGGTAAGCTCCGCGCTACCCTGGTTATAAATATTTAAGTTTTGCGCAGTAGTAATCCCCTGACCGATATTGATTACTGCCTGTAGCTCATTAGGCTCCACTTCGATTTCAGGTCCTATTAAGGCGAAATTAACCTCATTAGCATCCGGGGGTACTACTACCTCCTGAGGGGATGAATCCTGATAACCGGTAGCATTGGCAGAAAGGGTATAGGAGCCTCCCGCCAGGCCGTTAATCTGATAATACCCCTCGGGATCGGTGCTGACCGAACCGGATATGAGTCCCGTGTAGGAAACTGTGGCTCCGGGTATCCCTACCCCGGAGTTCAGTTCGGTCACCCATCCGGAAATTGAGCTTAATAAGATAATCTCTACCTCAAAGCTATCAACCCAGGTTCCGCTGCCGGAATAGGTAATATCAAGGGTAAAGCTCGCTATGTGTCCATCCGGGGTGCCTGAGTCAACGACGAAGTCGAAGTCATCGAGACAGACACCAGCGGCTCCCGCAGCAATATCACCAAAGCTCTCCTGATTATCGGTAATCTTAATCAGCGGGTCAGCGGTAGAAAGAGTAGCGTTGATCCCTGAGCCTGCTAAGATACCTTCATTGATTAATGTAACCACCAATTCGATCTTCTCTCCTGGTTCGGGAGAGCCATCACCATCGCCCAGGCTCTCACCCAGGGCATCGTCATCAATGACAAAGCTCTCAAAAGCCATAATGGGGCCGGGAAGGACGGTTAAGTTCACCGGAACGGTAACTACAAGATCAGTCGGATCATTGGTTAAAATAGTGAGATCAACATAATAATTCCCCACGGCCAAATTAGTGGCATCAAAGGTAACGGTAACTTCAGAAGAATCACCTGGTGCAACTGCATCAAAGACTGGATCTTCACTGAGCCAGTCTACTGCAGGATCTTCGCCGATAAAAAAGATTAAGTTTTCGCTGCCAATATTGGAGATGGTCAGAGTCTGATTCCCTGTAGTCGTCTCGGGCAAAGTATCAGCCATTGCCGGAGGAGAGACTTCAATCTCCGGCACGCACATAATAGTTATCTCAAAGCTATCTGTCCAGTAGCCGCTTCCGGAGTCAAAAATCTCCAGGTTGAATGTTACAGTGTAGTCGCAGGGAGCAGCCGGATCTACTATAAAATCGAAATCATCGGGACTGGTAACATTAGCACCTACCGGAATATCCCCGAAATTCTCAAAGTTGTCATTAATGATGATGTAGGGATCATCGGTAGAAAGGGTAGCTGTAATTCCTAAGCCACTGGCACTCCCGTTATTGACTAAAGTAACCGGGATCTCTACTGTCTCCCCGGGCTCCGCTATTCCATTGGCGTTGCCGTCGCTTTCCCCGGTAGAGTCATCATCAATAACATGGCTTAAATAGGCAATTACCGGAGGGGAGGCAGTAACCGTGAGAGCCACCGGAACAATTACTGGATCCTCATTCGGATCGTTATTATTTACGGTCAAAGTCCCGGTATAAGTTCCGGGAGTTATACCGGTTGAGTTATAGGTGACCGTTATCTCAGCAGTATCGCCAGGAGTTACTGTCCCGGTAGTGGGAGATTCACTCAGCCAGGGAATCTCCTCGACCAGTGTCTCTCCGGTAACCACTACATCATCGATATACCAACCTTCATACTGTGCGCACCAACCGCAATCCCAGCCTACCCTGAACCGGATCCTGACAACATTGCCCGCGTAGGCTGATAGATCAAAAGCCTCCTGCTCCCAGCCGCCGCTGTCGTGAGCATAGGCATCCATATAGGCAAGTGGATTAGAACAGATATCATCAAGGGTGAAGGGATAACCATCAGTTGGAAAGATCTGAGTCCAGGTTCCTCCAATACCACCACCGTCTGTTGAGATCTCTACAATTCCACCATCGGGATCAAAGGTAGGATCATCACAGTCATCGAAAGAATACCAATGCCAAAAGATTAGTAAAGGATTGGGATTTGTCAGATCAATGTCCGGTGACTCTAAAGCTGTATCCCCACACATTTGCTCCATACCACTATACCAACTGGTTGTGGAGCTATGGCTCCGATTTGCTGAGAGAGACCAGCCATCAAATATGCCGGAACCACAAGTATCGCTAATCAGATAATGAGTCCAGCCACTTGCTCCGCTCTCCATATCATCCGCAAAAACAGTCCCCGGCCCACCACCTTCGATAATCTCGAAGTCTAAATCGGCGCTGCCCAGGTTGGAAATAGTCATTATTTGGTCAAGTGTGCTCCCTCCGGGGACGGTGGCAGCCATGGCTGGTGGAGAGACTTCAATCTCCGGCACGCACATAATAGTTATCTCAAAGCTATCTGTCCAGTAGCCACTTCCTGAATCAAAAATCTCCAGGTTGAAAGGGACAGTGTAATCACAGGGAGCAGACGGATCTACCATAAAATCGAAATCATCGGGGCTGCTGGCAGTAGCACCTGCCGGAATATCCCCGAAATCCTCAAAGTTGTCATTTATGGTTATGTAGGGATCATCGGTGGAAAGGGTAGCCGTAATGCCAAAGCCCTCCACACTCCCATTATTGATAAGGGTGACCGGGATCTCTATAATCTCCCCGGGCTCCGCTATTCCATTACCACTACCATCGCTTTCCCCATTAGAGTCATCATCAATAACATGGCTTAAATAGGCAATTGCCGGGGAGACAATAACCGTGAGCGTTACCGGGACTGTTACCGGATTTTCATTGGGATCATTGTTATCTATGATTAAATTGGCATTATAAACTCCTGGAGTTAGGTTGCTTGCATCGTAAGTTACAATGACATCCTGAGAACTGGCTGGAGGGACAATGCCTGATTCCGGGTTCTCCTCTAACCAGTCCACACCTTTTGATATCCTGACTGCCAGTAGATCGTGGACATAACTGCTATTATACACAACTTGAAGTCCATCGCTTCCATCACTATTTTGAATACCAACAGTGGTGCTGTTGTTTGGATTCCCCATTGATTCATACTGATAGGTAATAGTGCCGGAAGCGGTGAGGATTATTTGAAATGTATAAGGGCCTCCTGACCCATAGTGAGGGACATTAAGATAAGAAATTGTTAAGGTATCTACCCCATTCGAATAATAATAAGCACTCCCTCCGGAAGAGAAATTGAGATCATCCCAAAAAGGAGCGATTAAATTGTAGGGAGCACCGCTGCTGGGAATGGAGGCATTAGAGAATTGGGCTGATGTACTCGTGAAGCTGATAAATCCATTGGTACAAAAGCGGAAGCTATTGAAGGTATTTCCATAAAAGGGGAAATCAAAGCCGATGTTAAAAGGACCAACATTAGTATCATCACCTATCCCCGTTATCTGTGTGCCGATCGGAGTAATGTCAATAAAATCATAAATTGGCCCTCCCGGCTCATCGCTATCTATCCAGCGATAACCATATCCGTCCGGCCCGCCAGCTCCAGTTAAAACAGGTGAACCTCTCGAAGGGCCTCTTGTTGCTATAGTTAAGGTGGAAACTCCTTCTTCTCCAATAACAAAGCTTAAATCAGCAATAGTTCCGAGGTTAGAGATGGTCAGGATCTGGTCAAGTGTGCTCCCTCCGGGGACGGTGGCAGCCATGGCTGGTGGCGATACTTCAATTTCCGGCACGCACATAATAGTTATCTCAAAGCTATCTGTCCAGTAGCCACTTCCCGAATCAAAAATCTCAAGGTTGAAAGGGACAGTGTAGTCACATGGAGCAGACGGATCTACCAAAAAATCGAAATCATCGGGGCTGGTAACATTAGCACCTGACGGAATATCCCCGAAATCCTCAAAGTTGTCATTTAAGATGATGTAGGGATCATCGGTAGAAAGGGTAGCCGTAACGCCAAAGCCATCGACACTTCCATTATTAATCAGGGTTACCGGAACCTCCACGATCTCCCCGGGCTCCGCTATTCCATTGCCACTACCATCGCTTTCCCCATTAGAGTCATCGTCAATAATATGGCTCAAATAGGCAATCGCCGGGGAGGGAGTTACGGTGAGCGTTACCGGGACTGTTACCGGATTTTCATTGGGATCATTGTTGTTAATGATCAGGGATGCATTGTAGGTTCCCGGGGAGATGGCAGTAGCATCATAGATTACTATTATGTCCTCCGCCCCCCCGGGAGTTACCGTTCCACTGGTTGGGGATTCACTCAGCCAGGGAATATTCCCAAGTTCGGTAATCTCGAAGTCTAAATCCGCGATGCCCAGGTTGGAGATGTTCATGAGCTGGTCGAGGGTAGTCCATTCAGGAATAGTGGCAGCCATGGCTGGAGGAGAGACTTCGATGTCCGGCTCGCAAGTAATAATTATTTCAAAGCTATCTGTCCAGGAACCGCTTCCCGAGTCAAAAATTTCCAGGTTGAAAGTTACATTGTGGTCACAGGGGGCAGCCATATCCACCATAAAATAGAAATCACCAGAGGGGCTGGTAGCAGCAGCACCTGCCGGAATATTCCCAAACGATCCGAAGTCTCCAACAATGCTGATGTAGGGATCATCGGTGGAAAGGGTAGCTGTAATGCCAAAGCCATCAACAGTCCCGTTATTGATCAGTACGATCCAGATCTCTACGATCTCCCCGGGCTCCACCATTCCATTGCCATTGCCCAGGCTCGACCCGAAGCTATCATCATCAATAATATGGTTCAAATAGGCAATTACCGGGGAGGGAGTTACTGTGAGGGTTATCGGAACAATGACTGGATCCTCATCGGGGTCATTGCTTTGCATATTGAGATCGCCGGTATAGGTTCCGGGAGTTAGGCCAACCGCCGAGAAAGTTAGATCCACCGGCTGAGTGCTTGCCGGCGAAATAGTGCCTGATTCGGGCTCTTCGGTCAACCACGGAATCGAATCTATTCCTGCGATGGTAACATCATCAACTAAGTAATCGTCAAAGGGACCGACGGTTCCGCTGTTACGGAAACGAATCTTAAGCCCATTAAAGCTGGCCTCGGGGGGCAGGGTCTCGGTCACCTGGGTGAAGGTATTCGTGGAGCCCTCGTTATAGCCATGCTGCCTTTCTACAATCCAGGAACTCCCGTTCCACCACTCGAAGTGGAGAAACTCGCCCGGATCAGGGGTCTCTCCTGCTCCCTGCCGTTCCCACCAGTACGAATAAGTTACCGGCAGTGCGGAGGCATCGAAGGCCATCGATGTGATAATATTTCCACCCTTGGTATCCAGCACATAAGGTGGACTTGGAGGGTTGATGCCCAGAGTGTTGACCTGGGCGCCGCTGTTAGTCCATTTCGTTGCATCAATGGTAGTGGTAGGGAAGGTATCTTCGAGAAAGGTAATAATGCCGCCCGGCCCAACTTCATCGATGTTAAAGTCCAAATCAGCCAGACCCGTATTGGAGATGTTCAGGATCTGGCCAATTGTAGTCCCTTCGGGAATGGTGGCGGCCATAGCCGGAGGAGAAACTTCGATGTCCGGAAGGCACACGACAGTTATTTCAAAGCTATCTGTCCAGTAGCCACTTCCCGAGTCAAAAATCTCCAGGTTGAATGTTATACTATGGTCGCAGGGAGCAGCCGGATCCACATTAAAATAGAAATCATCAGAGGGACAGGTAGCCGTTGCACCTACTGGAATGTCCCCAAACCATCCAGAGTCTCCCTCAATACTGATATAAGGATCATCGGTGGAAAGCGTAGCTGTAATGCCAAAGCCATCCATACTCCCGTTATTGATCAGGGTTATAGGCATCTCCGCATCCTCCCCAGGCTCCATCAATCCATTGTTATTCGCATCATCAATAACATGGCTTAAATAGGCAATTGCCGGGGAGGGAGTTACGGTGAGAGTTACCGGGACTGTCACCGGGTTTTCATCCGGGTCATCATTGTTAATAATTAAATTGCCCTCATAGGTTCCCGGAGTTAGTCCGCTGGAATCAAAAGTAACAAAAATATCGATAGAGCTTTGAGGGAAAACCTCTCCTGAAGTAGGCCATTCCGAAAGCCAGGGGATATCCCCGCCGACCATTACATCATCAATATACCAACCGGCATAATCGTTAAAAACCTCATCGCCCGTTTCAAACCGGAAACGTAGCTGAACCGTATCCCCGGTACTAACCCAGGATGAGAGGTCTTGATTAACTTGATACCAGACATTTTCTGTACCCAGTTCAAGGATATTGAAAAATCCACCTCCATTTACGGACAGATCCAAATAGCGAGCATCCCATCCGCAGATACCCCCACACTCTGTCTGCTCCCAGCTCCAGAAAGTCAAGTTTGGATTCTCAGGAACAACAAAGGAAGGCGACACCAAGGTGCCACTACTCGGCATTCCGGTATCATAAGTGCAGGAACTGTCCTGCCCGTACCACCAACTGTGGGTGGGGCTGTGGCTATTGGGGCAGGGGCTGGTAAAATCATCAGCCTGATGCCAGAGGCCACTGGCTACCCAGCCATTAACCCCACTTTCCATATCATCCGCGAAACCAGCTCCTAATTCTTCTTCAGCGATATCATAGTTTAAATCGGCATCAACTCCAAGATTAGAAATAGTCAGGATCTGGTCAGTCTCGACTCCTTCGGGAAGAGTGATATTCAGGCTCGTTGGAGAAATATCTATCTCCGGCGGAGTAGTGCCGAACTGATAATGGGCTCCACCATTGTCATCCCGGGTGGTGTTGCCTACTGAATCTGTGGATTCTACATCAAAATAATAAATACTCATTGGAACCAATCCGGTAAGAATTACCGAGTGAGAGGCACTTAATAGAGCCACTGATTCGCTCTGACCCAGCGAAGGGGTAAGTCCGTAGTAAATTACGCTGTCGCTCTCTTCATCAGTATCCCAGGTAATCGTGGCAAAGGTTCCCGAAGCATCAGGGTGAGCATCAACATTGGCTATAACTGGAGGAGAAGTATCAATTAGAGCAGTATCGGTATCCGTCGCCGGGCTGCCGGTTCCATCATCAGCATCATTGTAAGTTACGGTGATTAAATCCCCGTCAGAGACCTGAAGGATTCCGTCCGGTGAGGGGGGACCAATGCTTAGAGAAATGGAGCCAACAAAAACCCCGGAATCCAGATCGGTTTCCAATATGTTAACTATTTCGGGAGTAGACTCGGTATTGCTGGTCATCCCAACAGTAGCGCTATCAATTACTCCAGGATCAAGGTTAAGGTCACAGTCTGCCAGAGTAATATTGACGGTAGCCGTGCCATTATATTTCTCGGCATCTAATCTGACTATCCCCTGGCTGCTGCAGGCAGCGGCCCCGGTAACCACCAGAGAATAGGGCTGGGGACCCTGAGGGACATTAAAGGCTGAGACAGTAATAGTATAGGTTCCGGCTTGGGGAGAGTTAATCTGGACATTTTCTACCACATTTAGATAGTCGGCACTACCCCCGGGCACTGATTCACCCCCGGAATAATTATTTCCTAAAAAAGTTCCGCTGGGCCCGGTTACTACCAGATTGAGGTCATTAACCAGATTTATCAGGGCTGGAGGAGTGGAGGGGTAATCAGTCCAGACCAGATTAACTTCAAAAGGATTATTCCCATTAACATAGTAAGCGTAAACCACACTCTGGCCGGTATTCAGTCCCGTTGTCTCATCGACAACTACCAGACCTTTAGTGTCACCCGGGAAGAAAAGGGTGTCATCAAGCAGTATCCTTCCCCACCCCTGTCCAGTCCCGGGAATGGGCCCTCCAATATTGAACCCAGTCATATTTTTCCCACTGTTTGCCAGGACAGCTTTTATCAAAGCCGCACTTGGAGTAAAGGCATCTCCTGGATCTAGAGAGCCGCTGGGATAGTAACCATCCATAAAGTATTGACGGATTAGGGCAGCCGCTCCGGCAGTGGTAGGGCAGGCCATACTGGTTCCACTCATCTGCTGAGAATTACAGTTGAAGGTTGAGATATTGTTATCTCCGTAAGCTGAGTCTAAATAGTGACCTGGGGCCCCAATAGTAGGTTTATATCTTCCATCATCTGTTGGTCCCTGACTGCTAAAATTAGCCACATTTTCCGGATCATAGCCAGGATGAGCATTCTGGGTTGCCCCTACCGTGACCAAATTCTTGGCAGTAGCCGGAGAGCCAATTCCAAAGGCCCCTTCATTCCCGGCAGAGAAAAGGATCAAGAAGTCCTTATGAGTCCACATAAACTCATCACAGTTTTGAGAGGCAGTGGTATAAGCACCTCCAACGGCGGCTCCCCAGCTATTGGAATGCATTCGGGCACCGTCATCATAGGATTGCTGGAAATAAATATTAAGATCGCCAGGAAGTCCGGTAAGCGAGCAGCCCCAACCAATATCCTGAATCACCAATTTTGCTTCGAAGGCCATTCCATCATTAAAGTCATAGGCCCCAAGGTTAGCCGAGTTATCCCCGGCAATAGTGCCAGCAGTGTGGCTTCCGTGGGCAAACCAGCAACTGTCATAACCTCCATCCCCTGCCAAGTCATGGTAAACGAGAATCTTTCGCTGGTTAGGATTTAAAATCTCACCAGGGATCCCTTCCCCGGGATCATAAAAGAAGCACATGTCCACATCCACCCCGGTATCTCCTGTCCCCACAATCTGTCCACTGCCGGTTAGCCCCCGATCCCACAGGGGGGTGCTCCCAGTAATATATGACTGAATTACCCAGCGGGCACTGTCGTTATTAAACTCAGGAGGCACATACTCCTCGATCCATTCCACCTCTGGAATACTGGCCAATAAATTCAATCTCTCGCGCAGGCCTGAGGTTATTACCTCTAACCGCAAAAGTTCATGGAAAACACCATCTGTGGCTTCGAGGATGTCAAACCCGAGTTCACGAGCCTTCTGGGCAACTGCCTGGTAGTCCTCATCGGCAAAAATCTGAATAGTGAGCTTGATTTTATCTCCCTTTTTTACGCGGAACTTACCTTCCAGAAGCTCTGGCTGGACCTTGTAAGCCGGATGATAGACACCCACCCAGCGAACTTCGGGAAGCTCCTGCAGCTTAAGTTTTACCTTGGGAGCCATTTGAACAACATAAGCATTTTCCGGTATATAGCTAAAGAACTTTACTTTCAAACTTTTAACCTTCTCTTTCCAGTTGTTCCGAACTGGCCCCTTAAACTGAAGGATAAAAAAACCTTTCTTTTTTATCTCAGATTCCGCCATTTGGAAGCTCTCGGGTAAGGATGGCTTTTCCTTCTGGGGGTCGAATTGAACTGTGCGGAGGCGAATGAAATTGCCTTTAGCGAGAAGCTTCTGTCCCGCGCTGGGGCTGATAAACCCAGCAATGAACAAGAGAAAAAGGGCAAGGGTGAGGATTTTTCTCATCTTCTCCTCCTTGGTTAATCTAAAAGCAGGAACACCTCCCATATTTTCATTTCACCGGTAAGGAAAAATGAGAAGTGTCCTGTTCCTTCGACAAGCTCAGGACAAGTTTAGTAGAGAATAGACTTCTTATTCACAATCTCCTTTATTGTTTTGGTCAAAAGGCTCGTGTCCGAGGATTTTAAAACATAATGATCGGCCCCTGCCGCAAAGCAGAGATCCATCAGTTCCACATCCTTCTTGCCCGAATAAATAATTATGACAATATCCTTGGTCAGAGAGTTTTTCTTGAGATTTGAACAAATCTCAATCCCGTCAATCCCGGGCATTATTATGTCCAGTAGCAGGATATCCGGCCTTTTTCGCAGAACCTCTCCAAAGGCATCTTCAGCCGTGGAGGTGGTATAAACCATGTATCCATCTGCCTCCAGAACATCCGTGATCTTGGCTAAGATGAGCTCACTATCATCAACTATCAGGACCTTTGTTTTTTCCATAGAAAACCCATTTTAACATCTAATAAAGATTAAGGCAATTAGATCAAAGGCTTCTCAAAGATAAACCAGCCAATCTTTATATTTCTTCTCTTCCCCTTTAACCACCTTGAAGAAGATCTCCTGGAGCCTGGTGGTAATGGGGCCGGGTTTGCCCTCACCAATGGTTCGATCATCCACCTCCCGGATAGGAGTGATCTCGGCTGCAGTGCCACTTAGAAAAGCCTCATCAGCACTATAGAGCTCATCCCGGGTAAATATCTGTTCAGTTAATTTTATTCTCTCGTCTTCTGCGAACCTAATTATCGTATCCCGGGTAATCCCGGGAAGGATAGAGGTCAGGGGAGTAGTCTTCAGGCAGCCACCTTTAGCAATAAAGATGTTCTCTCCACTGGCCTCGGAGACATAACCCTCGGTATCCAGCAGCAGGGCCTCATCGTAGCCAGCCTTAATCACTTCCTTCTTTGCCAGGGTGGAATTGACATACAGCCCGCATATCTTGGCCTTGGTCATTCCGGTATTGACCTGATAGCGGGCAAACGAGGAGATCTTCATCCGGATTCCCTTCTTCAGCCCCTCCTCTCCCAGGTAGGCCCCCCAGGGCCAGGTTGCAATAGCGACCCGGATGGGATTTTCTTTGACATAAACCCCCATATCTCCTTCGCCTACAAAGACAATAGGGCGGATATAGCCTTCTTTCAAGCCATTAACCCTCAGGGTTTCCAAAATGGCCTGGAAAACCTCCTCCCGGGTGTAGGGAATATCTATCATAGTAATATTAGCTGACTCATAAAGGCGATCGACATGCTCCTGTAATCGAAAAACCGCCGACGAACCGTCAGAGCAACGATAACAACGAATCCCCTCAAAAACCCCCAGACCATAGTGAAGGGTGTGGGTCAAGATATGCACATTGGCCTTCTCCCAATCCACAAACTTGCCATCAAGCCAGATCTTCTTTGTCTTTTCAATCATTTCCTCACCTCTAATTATTGTAGGGCGGGCCTCCCTACTATTCCCCCTCCATAGCCCTTGGCGACGGCGGATGCTACTCCCTGCCTGCCCTGTTCACCCCGTTAGATGTTTACTATCTAACGGGGTAAAGTGTGTCTTTCACTACTTCATCAGGGCTATTCCCTGCCTAAAAACAACCTATTTGAATAATTTTTTAAAAACTCCCTTCTCCTTCTCCCTTCTCATATTAATCAAACGTATCTCGCGCAGTGCTTCGGTGCAATCGGGATTGTACTCCAGGGTCTTTTGAAACTGCTTCTCCGCCTCTGCCTCCCTCCCATCCAGTTTGAAGATATTTCCTAAGAAAAGATAGGCATCATGTATCCGGGGATTAATGGATATTCCTTTTCTGATTTGCTCTTCCGCCTCCTTCATCCCTAATTTTTGCCCGGGATGAAATTTCTTGAACATTGTCCACCCCAAATAGACATAATACTCACCTTCCTTAGGGTTCATTTCGATTGCCTGGTTAAAGGCCTCCAAAGCACTGCTATAATTCCTCTTTTTCAGAAAGACCTCACCCTTCTGAAACTGGATCTCTGCATTCACAATGTTACTAACCTCCCGGGAAGCCTCTTCATCGCTCTTACCGGTGCGGAGGAAATTCTCATACTTTTTTCGCTCATCATCGTGAATGAGCACATTATAAGCCCGGGAGATCATCCGGAAGATCTCCCCCGTGGTCTTTTTGTTCTCATCTTCCTCATCCACGAAATATTTATCCGGATGATACTGCTTGGCTAATTTGAAATATACCTTCTTAATCTCATCCTTGCTGGCATCCTGCTTAACCCCCAGGATTTCAAAATAGTTACTCTCCTTTAGCTCAAGGTAACGTTTAACCAAGCTATCTCGAAGCTTTTTCTTCTCCGCAGATAGTTCCTGCTTCGGGGCCTTCTTCTCCTGTTTCGGAGCCTTTTCCTCCTGCTTGGGAACCTTCTTCTCCTGCATGGGAACCGGGTGTTTCTCCGCCTCCTTGACAGTTTCAGCTTGCGAACGAGAAGTGATCATCTGGGCAGAGAGCAAAGAATAGAGGAGTTGAATGGTCCGGGGGAGCCCCATCTTACTTGTGGCAATGACATCCCTTAATGTTCTACTCCCATTGACCAGGGAGATTAACTGCAGCTCCACCGGCCCTATCCCCATATCCTGAAGACGATAAGGAGGTTCCGTGTTTTTTACCAGATATTGATCCAGGTAACCCTTCATTATTTCCTGAAGTCGCTTCTGGCTGAATTTCTGCTGGATTCCCTGATAGATGATCCAGGCTGGGTTAAACTCGTAGATGGTGATCTCCTCAAAAAAATCATCTCTTGCCGAGAAGTGGTATTTCCCTTGAGCCCAGCCGAAGCAATCGAAAATCCTGTATTTTACCTGGAATTGAATTGCATCATAAAGCTCCTGAGGAGTAAGGTAGCCCATCTCTAAAAGGATAGCCCCTTGTTTTTGCTGGCCAGCAGCCATTATCTTCAAACTCTTTTCATAGACCTCCTGGCTAATCTTTCCCTGTTTCAGAAGGAGTCTCCCTAGAGTCTCGTTAAGAATATTGGACCTTACGAATACCGGGTATCCCTCCCTAAAAAAGATTTCTTTATTGACCCGGTCGTTTTCCAGCCTCAATACTCCGGTCTGCTTCCGGATATAAAGGGAATGAAGCACCTCCGGGAATGGGGTCTCCCTGAGATCTCCGCTTAGTGGAATCTCCTTCTGCTCTTTCATTTCTTTTTTGTCCCTAAAATCTCCACTGCTTTTATTGTATCAAACCCCTTCCTTCTTTTTCAAGTCTTTTAGTTATTCTTCCAGTAACTCGTGTAAGCTTCTGCTGTAGGGCGGCTGGGCAACCCCCTTCTCCGTAATAATTGCCGTTATATACTGGCCAGGAGTAACATCGAAGGCAGGGTTTCTTACCCTTACCCCGTCAGGAGCTATCTGCTGGTCGAAAATCTGGGTAACCTCTTTTCCTTCCCTTTCTTCCAGGGGAATTTCCTCCCCCGAGGCCAAAGAAAGATCAAAGGTAGAGCTCGGGGCCGCCACATAGAAGGGAAGGTGATGGTGTTGGGCCAATATTGCTACCCCGTAGGTTCCAATCTTATTAGCCACATCTCCATTGCCGGCAATCCGATCTGCCCCGACTATCACCAGGTTGATCTTTCCCTCCATCATAAAGTAACCAGCCATATTATCAGTGATCAAGGTCACAGGAACCCCTATTTTTATTAACTCCCAGGTAGTGAGCCTCGCTCCCTGGAGAAAGGGCCTGGTCTCATCAGCATAAACCTCAATCCCCTTACCCTGCTCATGAGCAGCCCGGATAACTCCCAATGCCGTTCCGTAACCAGCAGTAGCCAGCGCCCCGGCATTACAGTGAGTTAGAATAGTATCGCCATCCTTAATAAACTCCCGGCCGTTAATCCCGATCTGGCGATTAATCTGCTCATCCTCCTCGAAGATCGTGAGTGCTTCTTTCTTCAACAGTTCTTTTAAATTATCAATGTTAGCCCCTCGGTTATTCCAGCAGAGCCTCTTCATCCTCTCAATCGCCCAAAACAGATTCACCGCGGTCGGCCGGGTCTGCTTCATAACCTCACAAATACCCTCCAGTTGCTGAAAAAAATCAGAGAAATTCCTGCTCTTTATCCGTTGTCCCCCCAGGGCAATACCCATTGCTGCCGCTACCCCAATGGCCGGAGCACCTCGGATCACCATTGCCTTTATCGCCTCGGCCACTGAGAGGTAATCATTGCATTCGACGTATATTTCCTCTAAAGGAAGCCTCCTCTGGTCGATCATTACTACCCGATCCCCTCTCCATTCAATCGTCTTGAATGACAACTTTCCGCCTCCCTCGGCTACTTGTTAAGCTCTTTATTTATGACCTTATTTAATTCAGCTTCCGTTTTCCTGAGTGCCCACTCCTTTTGTCCTTCCTCCAGCACCTCCCGGTCCAGGCTGAATTCGGGATTATCGATAGTCCCCTCAATGCGGAAAGGAATGACTATCCTCTCCCCTTCGTCCTTGAAGAACTCGCCTCCACTACTTCCCTCCAAGCTCTGGGAGAGCCTTCGGGAGAGAACTGCCTGAGCCTGGTAATCTACCTGCCGATTCTGATTAAAGTAGCCACTGGCAGTTATGGTCAGATCAGAAGTGTTCAGCCTTAGATCACTGGTATTGACCTTACTCTCACAAATGCTGACCTGGCCCTCCAGAACCTGAAAGTTAGTGCTGGTGGAGGAACTCTCCCATCCCTCCAGTTTGGACAGGACAGAAAGGCTTTTTTCTAAGGAGAGAAAGGAAATTCTTCCTCTGCTCAAACTAACCTTCCCTGCTCCCGAAAGACTCTTGCCAAAGCTTTCAAAACCTACCCCTTTTCCTGAAAGAGAGAGCTCAGCGGAAAGGAAACCGCTAAAGAGACCCTCCAGAGATGGAAATTGGGAAAGCAGCTCATTAACCTTTACCTCTCTCAGCTGGGACTGGAAGATATAGGTTGTCTCCTGCTCTCCTATATCCAATTTTGCAGTTCCCTGGTAGGATCCTCCGTAGAGATTAAATGATATATTGGACAGGGTCAGTAGCTTCTTCCTGAGGGAGAGGGTGAGAAGAAGGTTCTCAAAACTCAGTCTCTTTACCTTACCTCTCGTAACCTTTACCTTACCCTGGGCGGTAAATCTTTTCAGTAGATCCTCACCTTTCTCAGTCTCGGGAATTCCTCCTTCCCCTCCTACAGCCTTCTTTGCCAGCGATTCTGGAAGAAGCTCATCCAGGTCCAACCGATTTGAGTTAAGTTCGAAGGAAACCTTGGGATTCTCGAAATTGCTCAGCTCAAAGTCAAGATTAATATCTGAATTCCCCAGTTTTAATGACAGATTCCTGGCGATTATTGCATTCGAGGAAAATTTAAGCTCTCCATTGAGCCCCTCAACATCCTGAGCTAACCAGGGAACTGAGACACCAACCTCATTCAGGAAAAGCCTGTGATCCAGATCAACCCGGACCATCCCTTTAAGCCTGAGGCTCTGCTCTCTGCCTGGAAACATCTTCAGAGCAAGCTCAAAGGGTATCGACTCATCAAGCAAGAAATCCTCCATCTTTAGATCCAGATCCTCCAGGGGTAAAGCCTTTCGCTCAGGGGAATGAGAGCTATGGTTTATATAAGTAATCTTGCCACCTTTGATCCTCAGAGCAGAAATTGAGAATCTATCAATCCAGGAAGGGGCTTCACTCGACGGCGATGGTTCGGCTTTAGATGTTGGCTCCCTGATCAGTTCCTTAAAGTTAAAGATTCCCTCTTTATTTTTCTCAAGGAAGATCTGAGGGGCTTCAAGAATTAGCTTAGAGTTGATTTTCCCCGCTAATAGAGGAAGAAGCTTTATCTTCACATCCAATTGTCTAACCCTCAGGAAGGGTGAATTGCCAAATCGATCAGCATTTAAAACCTCAAACTCATGCAACCTTGCCCCTAATCCATCCAAAATGGTCAGCTCAATATGCCTTATATTTACCTTGCCGTTAATCCTTTCTTCCACCATTGAAATCAGGGTAGGCTTATATTTATCAAGGTCGATCACCCGGGGGAGGATAAAGGCAACAAGAAAAACCAGGAATAAAAATATAGTTAGCGCGATTAAGAATTTTCGCAGCACACTCACTCCTTACCTCCCGAGCCTTTTCTTCAGAATCTCATTAACCATTCGGGGATTAGCCTTTCCCTCAGAAGCCTTCATTACCTGACCGACAAAGAAGCCCAGGAGCTTATCCTTACCCGCTCGATACTGCTCTACCTCGGCCGGGCTATCGGCCAGAACCTTATCTACCATCTGCTCAATCTCTACCGCATCAGAAACTTGGACTAAGCCTTTCTCCTTAACGATTTCCTCCGCACTCCTTCCGCTATCCCAGATCTGATTGAAGACCTCCTTGGCCATCTTCCCGCTGATTGTTCCCTTATCGATCAAATTCAGCATCCCGGCCAGAAGCTCGGGGGTTACCGGACATTGCTCAACCTCCTGCCCTTCGCTTTTTAGCCTCCCTAAAACCTCACCCATTAGCCAGTTGCTCACTATCTTCGTCTTGGAATAAAGTTTAACACACTGCTCATAATAATCAGCCAGAGCCTTGGTCCCGGTAATCAACTCGGCATCGTAGGGAGGAAGCTGATACTCGCGGATAAACCGTTCCTTTCTCTCCCCGGGCAGCTCCGGCAGGCTCTCCTTTACCCGTTCAATCCAGGAAGGCTCAATCTTCAGAGGAATCAGATCCGGCTCAGGAAAATAACGATAATCGTGGGCCTCTTCTTTACCCCGCATTGAGATGGTGATCCCGCGGCTCTCCTCCCAGAGCCGGGTCTCCTGAACTATCTCTCCTCCTTCCTCCAGAATCCCCTTCTGCCGGCCAATCTCATACTCCAACGCCCTCTGCACAAACCGGAAAGAATTCATATTCTTAACCTCGGCCTTCACCCCCATTCTCTTCTCTCCCTTCTGGCGAACAGAAATATTGGCATCGCAGCGGAAGCTCCCCTCCTCCATATTCCCATCGCACACCTCAAGATAGCGGAGAATATCCCGGAGTTTCCTTAAATACTCACTGGCCTCCTCCGGATCCCGGATATCCGGCTCGCTGACAATCTCCAGAAGGGGAACCCCGGTTCGATTAAAATCAACATAGCTAAAAGCACCCTTGGCTCCTTCATCATGGATAAGCTTCCCGGCATCCTCTTCCAGGTGGATCCTGGTGATCCCGATCTTTTTTTCCCCCTCCTCTACCTCAACCTCCAACCAGCCCTTCTCCGCCAGGGGCCTTTCGTACTGGGAGATCTGATAACCCTTGGGAAGATCCGGATAGAAATAATTCTTACGGGCGAAAATACTAAAAGGGGCAATCTTACAATTGGTGGCCAGGGCAGCCTTTAGAGCATACTCCACTACCTTCGTATTCAATACCGGCAGTACTCCTGGCATCCCCAGGCACACCGGGCAGGTATTATGGTTGGGCTCGGCCCCGAACTCGGCAGAGCAGCCGCAGAATATCTTGGAGTTGGTCAAAAGCTGAGCATGAACCTCAAGCCCGATAACCGCTTCAAATTCCATCTCTGGTCCTTATTGTAGTTCAATAGTTCAATCCCCTGCCATTCCCTTCCGCCGTCGCTTTGTAGGTCGGGCATCTTGCCCGACATAATGGCGGGCTGGGCTATTCCCCCCTGTCCGCCATAGTTTTAACGAAGGCGGAAGCTATTCCCTGCCTGCCCTGTTCACCCCGTTAGATGTTTACTATCTAACGGGGTAAAGTGTGTCTTTCACTACTTCATCAGGGCCATTCCCCCTGTCCGACGTAGCCTTGGCGAAGTCGGATGCTATTCCCTGAAGCAAATCCGGTCTTTTCTGATGCCAATCAGTATTCCTTTCATAGGTATAAGCCACCCGAATGATTACCTCTTCCTTGAGAAAATCCCCCAGAATCTGGAGTCCGATGGGCAATCCCGCCTTACTAAACCCGCAGGGAAGCGACAGCCCCGGTATTCCTGCCAGATTGCAGGAGATAGTGAAAATATCGGAGAGATACATCTGTAGGGGATCTTCGGTTTTCTCTCCCAGCTTAAAGGCCGGAGTAGGAGCAGTCGGCGTGATCACAACATCACAGTGACGGAAGACCTCTTCGAAATCCTTTCTGATCAGCGTCCTTACCTTCTGGGCCTTTAGGTAATAGGCATCATAATACCCAGCCGACAGGGCGTAGGTTCCCAACATGATCCTTCTTTTTACCTCAGGGCCGAAGCCCTCGGTTTTGGTCATCCGGTACATATCCAGCAGCTTCTCACTTCCCGGACTGCGATAGCCATATTTTACCCCATCGTAGCGGGCCAGGTTCGAGCTGGCCTCGGCCGGGGCAATCAGATAATAGGCAGCAACCCCATACTCGGCATGTGGCAGAGAGACCTCCCTGATCTCGGCCCCCAAGCTTTCCAGAAGCCTTAACGCCTCCTGCACTGCTACCTCTACCTCCGGGTCTGTCCCCTTAATAAAATATTCCCTGGGGACCCCGATCTTTATCCCCTTAACATCAGCGATCAGCGATCGGGTGTAGTCCGGAACCGCCTCCGGTATCGAGGTTGAATCCATCGGGTCATAACCACTGATAACATTCATCAGTATTGCGCAGTCAGTAACATCCTTGGTAAGCGGGCCCACCTGATCCAGCGAGGAGGCAAAGGCCACTATCCCGTAACGACTGACCCTCCCGTAGGTCGGTTTCATTCCCACTACCCCACAGCAGGCCGCCGGCTGGCGTATTGAGCCTCCGGTATCGGTCCCCAGAGAGGCAATACACTCATCGGCCGCCACGCTGGCCGCCGAGCCTCCGCTGGATCCCCCGGGGACCCGGGTAAGGTCCCAGGGGTTCCTGGTCACTCCGAAAAAGGAGTTTTCATTGGAAGAGCCCATTGCGAACTCATCCATATTGGTTTTGCCCAGGATAACCGCCCCGGCATCCTTTACCTTCTTTACCACAGTCCCATCATAGGGTGGAATGAAATTGCTCAAGATCTTCGAGGAGCAGGTAGTCAAAATATCCTTGGTAACAAATATATCCTTTAGCGTAATGGGGATACCGTCAAGCGCCCCTATCTGCTCCCCGGCAGCAATCCTCTGATCCGCTGCCCGGGCCTGCTCAAATGCCTCCTCTTTGGTTAAGGTAATAAAGGCGTGGACCTTCTCCTCTACCTCCTCAATTCTTTTGAAGGCATCCTCGGTAGCCTCCAGCGAGCTGACCTCCCGCTTTTGCAGTCTCTCCTGAAGCTCATGTATGGTTAAACGACAAAGTTCCATTTTAACCACGAATTATACGAATTAATTCTCTCCGAGCCGTAGGCTCTACGAGCCGGAGGCACGAATTACACGAATTAATTCTTTCCGCCTCAAGCGGATAATCATTACCCTCTATACGCCGTCTACTGTATGCTGTCTACTTATAATATTTATTCAATTACCCGGGGAACCTTAAAGGTCTCCCCTACTCTCTGGGGAGCATTACGGAGCGAAAGCTCCGGATCTAAGGATTCCCTGACAATATCGTCACGCAAGACATTGCCAAGACTCAAGGGATGAGAGGTAGGCTCCACCGACTCGGTGTTCAGCTCATTCAGCTTATCAATATAAGTCAAGATTTCATCAAGTTGCCGGGCAAAGGTTTCAATCTCCTCCTCGCTTAATTGAAGCCGGGCCAGCATTGCCACATGCTCAACATCCTCTCTGGTAATTTTCATCTCCTCTCTCCCCTATTTAAACCACGAATTTCACGCCTGCCTGTGCGTAGTAGCACGGAGACAGGAATTACACAAAATAAAACCGAAATCTTTAGCCCTTCGAGACAACTGGCCGATTTCCTGAGGAGCGAACCCTGAGCTTGTCGAAGGGGAGCGTCTCGAAGGATGGGATTTGGTTAGTATATACCATCTTTTCGGGCCTAATTCAACTAAAAACTTTTTGGAATTTTCATTGAAAAATCATTCAATTCACCAGACGGAATAAGTCCCTTCATTCGACTCTATGAAAAATAACCGAATCCCGATTCAGCTTGTAATTTGCCTGTCTAATGAAGTGCCCAACCCCTAATTAAAACTAATTTCCTCAAATATTTCAATAAATTATCCCCATAAAAACATAGAATTTCGAGAAAATCTCTCTTGGCTGGAGCCATTTTCGTTGTTGCGAGGGCGAGTATACATGCAGGGTATAGAGGTTTCTGAAAAAACTTTACCCCAAATTAAAACAGTTTTTCAAGGTTTGCGGGGTATTGTTTATAGGAAAAGCAAAAATTTACCCCAGAGCAGGGTGGTAAAATCCCCCTGAATCCCCCTTTTTCAAAGGGGGACTTTATAATTGGGATTCAATAAACATTCCCCCCTTTAGCAAAGGGGGGCAAGGGGGGATTTGATTAGAAAATAAGTTCT